>Ga0115004_10002629_pt1 | contig 14771 bp, 9 predicted proteins | sample ArcticOcean_MG_C_10_FD_88737 | JGI IMG/M metagenome (GOLD analysis project Ga0115004, IMG submission 88737) | Marine microbial communities from western Arctic Ocean - ArcticOcean_MG_CB11_90 | ecosystem: Environmental > Aquatic > Marine > Oceanic | place: Arctic Ocean: Canada Basin | collected...
CTCACCCATAGTCCAACCGTGATCACTAACAAGAACAACAATTGTATTGTCTTTCAATTTTGAGTTATCAATTACCTTCATTACTTGACCTATGTTATCATCAACTGCTGAAACACAGGCTAGATATGCCTGAGTGAACCTTTTAAGACCTTCTTTTGGGTCTTTGTAGGACTCTTTAAGATCATAAAACATCTTAACCCATCGTTTTTTTAAATCTTTATGAGTAAGTGAATTAGAATTGGAAATATCATTTTCCGCTTCTATTAAGCTATCGTAATTTCTATAAGTATCGTCTTTATCATTTTCTAAAATATTAGCTAGTTGAATATCCTCAAGTGGATACATGTCAAAATATTTTTGTGGTGCTACAAGAGGTGTGTGTGGTCTAAGAAACCCAACTGCTAAGAAAAAAGGTTTATCACTATTGGATTTTGCTAGTTGTTTTAATCTGTTTTCAGCCCATTGAGCATTAATTTCATCAGGGGTTAAACTTCTGTCCTCTTCACTGTTATATTTAAATTCTTTATAACCTCTTGAGCCACCATAAGCCCAAGAAAGCTGTTCGTTATCCACCTTTAGTTCGGAAACATTTTTTAGAGGACCAAAAGAACCATCTATTTGACCTATATCTCTAAATGGTTTGGGAACATCAGGATGTGAAATCCCTTTTTTTCTTCTTTCATATTTTCCTTTGTATACAACAGGTCCGTAATCTGCATTGTGTTTGAATTCAGACCATATCTCTTTTTTATTGTGATGTAAAATTTTACCACTTCCTATCACGTTGTATCCATTTTCTTTAAATTTCTCCATGATAGTTTTAGTATTTGAAAGCACTTCGTTTTTAATCCAGGATTCTTGCCAAAAGTTGGAAGAATTGTGAGGGTAAACGCCAGTTATCATACTTGCTCTAGAAGGACCACACATGGGATCATTTGAATAAGCTTTTAGAAACGAAACGCTTGAAGAGGCTAATTTCTTGATATTTGGGGTTTTTGCTTGTGGATGTCCATTAAACCCCTCAGGATAATCATTTAAATCATCTATCATTATCAATACAACATTTGGTGGATTTTTTTGAGTTTTATTATACCCAGAAATGAAAACAATTATAATAAACAAAAAAAAATAAAGGAAAATTTTGTTTTTCATAATAAATTTTTAATAGTTATTTTACTAAACTAATTGTATTAAACAAAAATTTAGGGGTTATATGATTCAATAAATGATTTATATATCCTCAATAAATGTTTAATCAATTTTTAAATTTACTTAAAGCGCATTTACTATGAAATTAAGACTTTTATTTTTATCAATTTTATTTGTTGTTGGATGTTCTTCAGGATCTGAAGGCGAAGAAGTCAATGGTGGTGGTGGAAACAATAGCGGAGGAGGGAATACTGGTGGAAATACAGATGGCGAAACGGATCCTGATAAATACACGGACTCTTCATCAAGTGGAAATACAACATATTATATTAGTTTTTCAGATGGAGATGACACCAAAGATGGAAAATCAGAATCTAATGCCTTTAAAAATTTAGGTAAAATTAATAGTATAACATTTGCACCTGGTGATAAAATTAAATTTAAAACTGGAGATACTTGGAAAGGCTATTTTAAAGTAAGAGGATCTGGAAGTTCTTCAGCTCCAATCAGTATTGAAAGTTATGGAACCTCCAGTAAACCTATAATTGATGGAAATGGTTATCAAGCTTCTTTGTTTTTAGAAAATGTGGAATATATTGAAGTAAGTAACATTGAATTTAAAAATGAAGCATCTCACAAAAAAACTGATGGAGCTATTAAGTTAATGAACGGTTCAAGCAGATCTGGCCAAGATGAGAGATTTGGTATTCTAGCATTGAGGTTTGGTAACGGAAAAAACATTAATCATTTAAAATTTTCTAATATAAAAATTTCAAACATATACCCAACGCCCAGTGAACAATCAAATAACCATCAAGGTTATGGAATGCGATTTGAATCTTATAATGAAGCGGAATTAAATTATTTCGATGGAATTACAATTGATAATATCGACATAAGTTTAACAGGTCATTATGGAATTCATATAGTTAATAGAATGTCTGGTGCACAGGCAGATTATTATCACAGAAATATTTCTATCACAAACTCAAATTTTTATGACACCGGAGGATCAGGAATTGTATTTGCAAGGTCAAAAAATATTCTAGTTGAAAACTCAACATTTAAAGGAACAGGCTCTACCAAAGACAGTAGAATGTGGGAAAGAGGAAGTGGATTGTGGTTTTACACTTGTAATGATGCAATTGTTCAAAACAGTACATTTGAAGATGCTTATGGGGTTCAAGATTCTTTTGGTGCTCACATAGATTGGGGAAATGAACGTGTAGTAATTCAATATTGTTTGAGTAAAAATAATTTTGGAGGTTTTGTTGAAATTTTAGGTGAGAATTTAGATTGTGGATACAGATATAATATAAGCATTGGTGATGGCACTAGAACTGGAGCTCATAATGGGAAGATTTTTTGGGTTTCAGATTTTGCAGGTGGAAATAGCCGAAAGATAGGTTCTAAAAATAATTTCATTTATAATAATACAGTGTTTGTTCCAAGTACAAATCCTGTTACTAATAGTCCAATGACGCCTGATATACTAATTAGAGAAAATACTGAAGACACTTTTGTTTACAATAATTTAATTTATATCGATAATGATGCTTCTTTAAACATATTAACAAACAATGATTCGGATTTAAATTTTTTTAGAAACAATTTATACTTTGGTACTGTCACCATTGATCCTAATACAGCTTTTCAACATCACTCAAGTGAGGTTTTTGTCGATCCAAAATTGGTTAATCCAGGCTCCACTGATCCTAATGATTATAAATTACAATCAGGAAGCCCGGCTTTTGGAAAAGGAATTTTGATTAATGGAAGCTCAGATACCAGTAATTTTATTCAAAACAACGGAGGAAGAGATTATTTTGGTAATTCTGTCTCAAATTCGGAAAAACCAAATATTGGTGCCTACAATGGTTCCTAATTTAAACTAATTATGCTTAAGTTATTTTACTATATAATCTTATATTATGAAAATGAATACAACTAATATTTTAAAAACACTTTGTTTAACATTTCTTTTTATAAGTTGTCAAACTAATTCAAAAACAGTTAATTATTATTTTGATTCAGTCAATGGTAATGATAATAATGAAGGTATATCAATAGAAAAACCTTTTAAAACTTTAAAAAAAATACAAGAAATAAATTTACGTTCTGGTGATAGTATTTTACTTTCTAATGGATCAAGCTTTAAAGGGAACATTAAAATTATAGACAAAAAAAACATACATCTATCAAATTATAATCCTAAGATTCTAGGAAATCCTATTATTGATTCCAAGGGTCATATAGCAGGAATTTATATTGAAAATTCATCTGAAGTTTCACTTTCGAATATTAATATTAGAGCAAATGGAGGCGGAATATTTGAAGAGTATAAAAATCTAACGACAAATAAAATTACTGATAAGGCAATAATGCGAGCTGGTGTTTTAGTTAATGTAAGTAAGAATGAAATTTTTAAAAATATTTTAGTTAAAAATATAGATGTTTCGGATATCTTTTTTGAGGATTCTGGATTTACTAGAAATCCTGGAGAGGTTAGAACTGCCATGGGAACACAAGCCTACGGATTTGGTGTTAGATTTTTTAACTCAAGTAAAAGTGGTTCAATTCATAATATAAATGTTTTGGATTGTAGGGTTGAAAATGTTAGTCATACAGGAATTAAAATGACTTCATCCAGCAAAGCTAGATTCAAAAACATTGTTGTATCAAATAATAAATTAAGAAGAACAGGCGGTCCTAGTATTCAATTTAGTCGAGTGGAAGACTTACATGTATATGGAAATGATGTGAAATACTCTGGGAGTCATGATGATGGAAGAAAATGGGGACGAGGAAGTGGATTATGGACTTGGGGATCATCAAATGTGATGATTGAAAAAAATTCATTTATGTACGCCAATGGTCCTGCAGATTCTGCTGGTGTTCATATTGATTTTAATTGCGATAATGTTATTATTCAGCATAATTTGAGTGTAGGAAATGCTGGGGGATTTATTGAAATTTTAGGAAATAATTATAATTGTTCCTATAGATATAATGTAAGTATCAATGATGGATACAGAGTAAAAGGAAAGAATAATGCATTTCAAGAAGGAAAAACATTTTGGCTGAGCGGATTTATTGGAAAAGGAAGAGAAAGAAATGGACCTTTCAATAGTTATATTTACAATAATACAATTTATACTAACAAAACCATTTTATCAAAAATTGCCGTTGATAAGGCATCTAGTGGTGTATTAGTAGCAAACAATATTTTTCATATTGAGGGGGACAGTGAATTTGTGCTTGGTGATCAGTATAGACCTGACAAAGGAGGTGGTGCTAAAATTAAAAATGTTTTTTTTGAAAATAATTTATTTTTTAAAGATTCATATTGGCCAGAGGATGTTTTAATTCAACCTTCGAACAGTTTGTATGGAAATGCTTCTTTTATAAATAGTGGAGGAGAAAAAATTTCTGATTATGTTCCTCAAAATAAAAAATTAATTAAAGATAAAGGGATTACTATTAATAAAATACCCAATGACAGCATTGGACTTTATGGGGGACTCAAAGTCGAATTTGATATTTTAGGAAATAAAATTACAGATATTCCAGATTTAGGTGCTATTGAATTAAATTAAATATGAATATAATAAAAATAGAAACTTTTATTGTTAGAGATAAGCTTTCTAAAAGTTTTTTCTTTTCTCAGTGGGAATACAGTGAAAGAATATGTTGTTTGGTTAAGATTACAACTGATGATGGTAATTATGGATGGGGAGAAGGTTATGGTCCAGCCAATATTGTAAAAGAAGGAATAGAATTTTTAAAACCAATTTTAATTGGAATGAAAATTATTGATAATGAGGTAATTTGGTCTAAGATGTATTCCAGAACATTAGACTACGCTAGAAAAGGTGTTCTGATGGCTTCTATAAGCGCAATTGATGTAGCTGTATGGGACTTAAAAGGTAAATTACTGAATTTACCAGTTAGTAAATTATTAGGCGGAACTTATAGAAATAAAATTAAGCCTTATGCTACTGGCTTGTATTTTTCCTCAATTGAAAACCCATCAAAAAACTTTGAAACGGAACTAATTAATTATTTAAAAAAGGGTTTTAAGGCAATAAAGATGAAAATAGGTTTAGGAATCGAAGCCGATTTAAAAAACATCAAATATGTAAGAAAAGTTATTGGAAATGATATAAAACTCATGGTTGATGCCAATCATGCCTATTCTTTGATAGAATCAATTGAATTGTCAAAGAAAATGGAAAAATATGAAATTTCATGGTTTGAAGAACCTATATCACCTGAATACTATAAACAATATAAAGAATTAAGAGAAAAAACATCAATACCTGTTTCTGCTGGCGAGAGTGAGTATTTAAGATATGGTTTTCATCAATTATTAGAAAATAAATCGGTAGATATTATTCAGCCAGATATTTGTTCATGTGGTGGTCTTACAGAAGCAAAAAAGATTTCATCTTTAGCATCTGTATACGGAATCGACATAGTTCCACATACATGGGGGTCTGGATTGGGTATTTATGTAGCGCTTAATTTTATTGCTAATATAGAGCCTAATCCAAATCGTTTAGTTGAAAAGGATTTATATATTGAGTATGATCAGACGGAAAATAGAATAAGAGAAGAACTAATTATTCCAAAACTTATTATTAAGGATGGTTATGTAGAAATTCCCTCCAGTCCTGGGCTTGGGGTGGATATTAATGAAGAAAAGTTAAATCAATTTAAAATTTAATTTATGGACTTTGGAAATTTGAAAATGTACATAGGAGGAAAGCTTTTAAATTCACAAAACAACCTTACAAAAGAAATTACATGTCCTGCAAATGAATCTACAATTGCAAATATAGCTTGGGCTAGTTCGGTAGATTCTAAATTGGCTTTAGATGCTGCTCAAGCAGGTTTTAAAAGATGGTCTTCAATGACATTAGAGCAAAGGACTAACTGGATTATAAAATTAAGGGACGCTGTTTTGAAAAATGAAGAAATTTTAAGAACAGCTATAATGTTTGAGATGGGAAAGACATATGATGCAACCTATGAAGATATAGAAGCTTTGGTTAATAGTTTGAATTTTTATCCAAAAGCTATGAAGACTCATTTTGAAAAAATTAATCTTGTTGATTTAGAAAATACACACACACATTCAATGGTTTATTCCCCAGTAGGGGTAGCTGTTGCTTATTTAGCTTGGAACTTTCCCTTATTAAATATAGCTTTTAAAATAGGTCCTTCTTTAGCCTCTGGATGTAGTATAATAATAAAACCCTCTGAATGTTCTCCAGTTTCTGCCTATTTGTTAGGAAAAATTCTTTACGAAATTAATTTTCCCCCTGGTGTTGTGAATATTTTATGCGGAGACCCTGAGGAAGTTGCTTCAACATTATCAAAAAGTACTATTCCCAGATTAGTTACAATGATAGGTTCTACCAACACAGGTAAAAGGGTTATAGCAGATAGTTCTTCTTCAATTAAAAGATTAAGTATGGAACTAGGAGGAAATGCTCCATTTATAGTTTTTGATGATGCTGATTTTGAAGCAGCATTAGATTTAGCAATTGGAATAAAATATGGAAATTCAGGTCAAATATGTGTAGCGGCTAATCGATTTTTTATTCACAAAGATATTTTTGATTCGTTCTTAAAAGCATATGTTGAAAGGGTAAGGAAAATTAAATTAGGTTTTGGTAAAAAAGCAAAAGTTGATATGGGTCCTCTAATTAATTTTGAATCTAGAGAACGAATAATGAATTTAATTAAAGATGCTGTAAGCAATGGAGCAAATATTGAGATTGGAGGAAATATTCCAAAAAAATTTACAAAAGGCTGTTGGTTTGAGCCTACTGTTTTAAGTAATGTAAATAGTAAAATGAAAATTTATAATGAAGAAATTTTTGGACCAGTTGCATGTATTATGTCATTTGATAATGACAAAGAAGTTTTAAATTTAGCAAATGACACTAATTATGGACTTGCTTCTTATCTGTTTACAAAGAGTGGGGAAAGAATAGAATATTTTTCTAAAAATTTAGATTTTGGTGAGGTTCAGGTCAACGGTATAAAGTATGCTATTTATTTGCCACATGGAGGAGTAAAAGATAGTGGAGTTGGTCACGATTGTTCACATTATGCTCTTGAAGATTATTTATCAAAAAAAAGAGTAAGTATAGCTTTATAGTATTAAATTAAATCAAATAATTATGGAATTACTTTTACCATTTGTTTTACTTATTTTCGCAAGTTTTTTTCAAGGATCTTTTGGTCTTGGAATGAAATATATGTCTCCTCTTTCATGGGAAGCATGGTGGCTTGTTCATGTTACCATTGCTATGATATTATTCCCGTTATTATGGGCAATTATTGTTGTTCCTAATTTATTTGAAATAATTTTATCTTCTCCGATTGAATCTATTAAGATGGCTATGTTATATGGATTTTTGTGGGGAATTGGTGGAATTATGTTTGGGGTAAGCGTTCCTTACATTGGTTTGTCACTTACAATGGGTATAGTTATGGGCTTAGCTGGATCTGTTGGAAGTTTAATTCCATTTTTTCAAGGCTCTAATTCAACAAATGATCCTATTTTTTCTTATGTTTTAGTTGGTCTTTTAATTTCTTTAATTGGGGTAGCCTTTACTGCAAAAGCTGGAATTGATAGGGATAAATTACAGAACTCCACTGAGTCTAAAAATAAATCAAATATTACCAAGGGGATTTTAATTGCTGTAGTTTGTGGTGTTCTATCAGCTCTTTTAAATGTCGGATTTTCCAACGCTGCTCCGATTGCAAAAACAGCAGAAAACTTTGGGGTTATCACAAGAAATTCTAGTTTAGTTGCCTGGGTTGTGGTTTTATGGGGGGCTTATTTAATGAACGCTTTGTACTGTGTTTATTTATTATTTAAAAATAATACATGGAGAAGCTTTGGCGCGGTAAATTCATTTAAAGCATATAGATGGTCTGTAATTGCTGGTTTATGTTGGTTTGCTGCTTTAGGAGTTTATGGTCAAGGTGCTGCTTTATTAGGCGATATAGGTCCTATCATTGGCTGGCCAATATTACTTGGTTTATCGTTAATAATTAGTAATTATTGGGCTTATAGAGCTGGTGAATGGAAAAATGCAAAAAAACCTTTTAATTTATTATTGGTAGGATTAGTAGTACTTATATTTTCGTCTATAGTTTTAGGATTTGGAAGTACAGTTTAAAATACAATTTTGATTAAAAAAATTATAGTATAATATGGTGAAATACTGTTAAGGTTATCACACTTTAATCATGTGGATTTAACTGGCCAATTCTCAGAAATAAACATGTCATTCACAGTGGGAGAAAGTAATATTCTTATTTTATAATTTTAATTTCATTAACCGTGCTGATTTTGAATTTTTTTCATCTTCAGAAGTAATCCAAAAATTATTATTGTCAATTATTTTAACTGCTTCAACTTGGGTTTTTCCAATGGGAATTTCATAAGTATTTATATTGCTATTATTGATTTGTTCAAAACTAAAATCATTTATGATAATCAAATAATAATTATTAAATTTTTTGGTTGATGTTAATGCCAATATTTTATAATTTTCATTATAGTCTGCTCCAGTTACAATTGAATTAACATTCAATTTTCCTATTTTTTTTGCATCATATGTTCCTGGTTTTTTTGGAACTAAATATAGTTCGGTAATTTTTTTAGCTCTGTTTTTTGTGAATATAACTAGGTTTTTTCCAACAGAAATCAAACCTTCTGCATCATAAATTGTGTTTCTATCAATCTTGAAAGAATCTTGCTCCGGATAATTAAAATAAATAGTTTCATTTTTTTCTTCACTGTCTTTATCAATTGGGATTTTATAAATTTTCAGGTCTTTTCTGTTGTTAAAATTATTCCCCATGTCTGCTATGTAAATGTATTTATCATCTCTAGTAATATCTTCCCAGTCTTTATTTTTTGCAGAACTAATTTTTCTTTTGTATTTAATTTCACCTTTTTTAGATAAGTAATACAAACTAGCCTCTCCACCAGAATCATTATGAGTGACAAACAGATTGTCAACTATTTCCAGTCCTGAGGTTTCCTCAATTATATTAGAAAGAGGATAGTCTTTTTCAATTTTTTGAGAACTTATAGTTTGAGAAATTATTATAATCAATAGAATTGCAATTTTTTTCATATTTCAATATTAGTAATTTATTATTAACTTAAGATTAATTATAAAATATATTAAAACTTAAAAAATGAAAAATAATTTGATAATCTTTTGCTTAATATTTCTATTTATTTCTTGTGATTCAAACCAAAGAAATAATTATCACTTAACTGAAAAAATTCCAGTAACAGATGATTATTTTGATACGGAGGTTGTTGACAATTATCGTTGGTTAGAAGATGATATGTCTCAAGAAACCGGTAACTGGGTAGCTAAGCAAAACGAGACAACTTTTGATTATTTAAATGAGATTCCTTTTAGAGAACAATTAAAAAACAGATTAACTGATCTGTGGGATTATGAAAAAATATCCTCTCCTTTTAGGGAAGGCAACTATACTTATTTTTATAAAAATACCGGATTGCAAAATCAATCAATTTTATATAAAACTAAAGATGATGGTGAATCCAAAATTTTTTTAGACCCAAATCTTTTTTCTATTGATGGAACCACCTCTTTAGCTGGAATTTCTTTTTCAAAAGATGGTAGTCTTTTAGCCTATAGTATTTCAGAGGGAGGTAGTGATTGGAGAAAAATTATTATTAAGAATGTAGAAAATAATCAAATTATAGGAGACACAATAGTTGATGTTAAATTTTCAGGAGTAAGTTGGATGGCTAATGAAGGTTTTTATTATTCTTCATACGACAAACCTAAAGGTAGCGAGCTTTCAGAAAAAACAGATCAGCACAAATTATATTATCATAAATTGGGAACTCCTCAATCAGAAGACGAGTTAATATATGGGGGTGTTGAAAGTGAAAAGAATAGATATATCAGAGGATTTGTTACAAACGATGATAGATTTCTTTTGATTGATGCAGCAAAAAAAACTACAGGAAATAAACTTTTAATAAAAGATTTAAAAACCAATTCAAGTTTTAAAATAATTGTAGGTGATTACAATTCTAACACCTCATTATTAGATAATAAGGGTACTAAATTATTTTTAGTTACTGATTTTAATGCACCTAATAAAAAAATTGTAACTGTTGATGTGGTTGAACCATCACAAAAAAATTGGAAAGATTTTATTCCAGAAGATAAATTTGTATTAAGTCCATCAAAATGTGGAGGCTATTTTTTTACTCACTATATGGTTGACGCCATCTCAAAAGTATTTCAGTATGATTACTCTGGAAAATTAATTAGAGAAGTCAAACTTCCTGGAATTGGTAGAGCTTCTGGTTTTGGTGGTAAAAACAACCAAAATGAACTCTATTTTAATTTTTCAAATTATTACACCCCTAGTACATCATATAAGTATGATGTAAAATCAGGAACGTATCAAGAGTATTGGAAACCGTCAATTGATTTTGATTCTTCAAGCTATGAGTCTAAACAAATTTTTTATTCCTCCAAAGATGGGACCAAAGTTCCAATGATAATAACGTATAAAAAAGGTTTAGAGCTAAACAGTAAAAATCCAACAATTTTATATGGTTACGGAGGTTTTAATATAAGTAGAACACCTGGTTTTAGTGTTGCTAATGCGGTTTGGATGGAACAAGGTGGAGTTTATGCTGTTCCAAATATAAGAGGTGGTGGAGAATACGGTAGAAAGTGGCACAATGCTGGAGTTCAATTAAAAAAACAAAATGTTTTTGATGATTTTATTGCAGCAGCCGAATACTTAATAGATAATAATTACACATCTTCAGAATATTTAGCAATTAGAGGAGGTTCTAATGGAGGTTTGTTAGTTGGAGCTACTATGACTCAGCGCCCGGACTTGATGAAAGTTGCCCTTCCTGCAGTAGGTGTTTTAGACATGCTACGTTACCATAAATTCACTGCGGGAGCTGGTTGGGCTTATGATTATGGAACCTCTGAAGATTCAAAAGAAATGTTTAATTATTTAAAAGCTTATTCTCCAGTTCATAATGTTAAAAATAATATTTCTTATCCAGCAACATTAATTACAACTGGTGATCACGACGATAGGGTAGTACCAGCTCATTCTTTTAAGTTTGCTGCTGAACTACAAGAAAAAGATTCTGGGATAAATCCAATATTAATTAGAGTAGAGACTAATGCTGGTCATGGTTCAGGCACCCCAGTAGCTAAAACAATTGACCAGTATGCAGATATTTTTGGATTTACTCTTTATAACATGGGCTATCTTGTTTTACCAAGTAAAACTAAGAACAAAATAAAAGGTTAGAAATCGGGAATCATGTTGAATAAACTAATCTTATTTTTTTTTTTAATAACGTTATTTTCATGTGAATTATTAGAAAAAAATGATTCAGAAGTTACTTTTTCTAAAAATATTCAATACAATACATATGTTCCTAAAAGTAATGACCTTGTAATTTCTAGAAATAATTATTATGATAAATTATATGGTTTTTGGCTTGGTCAGTCCATAGGAAATTGGACGGGATTGATTACCGAAATGGATAAAATCGGCAATATTGGTAACATTAAGACTGGAGATTTTTATACAAGAGATAACTGGGGAGCAGTAGACCAACCTAATATTTGGTCGAAAGATTTTTCAAAATTAGATACTCTTGTAAAGATAGATTTTGTTTTTAAAGAAAAGAACGAAGTTTGGGGGTCTGATGACGATACAGACATAGAATACATGTACCAACACCTTATTTATAATAATTCTAGTATACTGACTAGCGAGCAAGTTAGAGATGGTTGGTTAAATCATATAATGGAAGAAGAAGAGAATTATTTATGGGTTTCAAATCAAAAAGCATTTGACTTAATGAAACAGGGAATTCTTCCTCCTAAAACAAGTAGTGTAGATTTGAATGAACACTATGAAATGATAGATGCTCAATTAACAACTGAAATTTTTGGATTATTAGCACCTGGTAGAGAAGATTTTGCGTTGAAAATGTCTTATTTGCCAATTAGAACAACTGCTAGATATAATGCAGCATGGATTTCTGAGTTTTATGTATTAATGCATTCATTGGCATCTAAAGTTGATAATAATCTTTCAATGAAAGATAAGTTGATGTGGATGGCTGATGAATCTAGAAAAATTTTACCTAAAGGTTCTTATTCTTCTAAAATGTATGATTTTGTAAAAAGTAAATACGAATCTAAAATTTCTTGGGAGCAAACAAGAGATTCTATTTACATTAGGTATCAAGTCAATCAAAAGGATGGATATAAAATTACTTCTCAAAATTTAAATTGCAATGGATGCTTTGCAGCCGGAATTAATTTTGCATCTAGTTTAGTTAGTTTGTTTTATGGGGAAGGTGACTTAAAACAAACTATTAAAATTGGTACTCTCAGTGGATGGGACTCAGATAACCCAACTGCTACCTGGGGAGGTTTGCTTGGTTTTATGATTGGAAAAAATAAAATTGAAAAAATTTTTGATAAAGAATTCTCAAATAAATACAACATTCATAGAACCAGACGAAATTTTCCAAATAATGGGATGGATACTTTTGAGAATATGGCACAAAAAGGAATTTTTATCATTGATAAAGTAGTCCAATCTGACATGAACGGAGGAATTAGTAAATCAAAAAATATATGGTATATTCCTCAGATAAATTAAATGTTTACTTATGAATAAACTAACAAATCTTTTAATTATTTTTTTAATTATTTTTTCTAGTTGTCAAACTGATAAAGAGGTCAGTTTACAGATTAATAAAGTTTTTGAAAAATACTATCAAGAAAACTTAATATTATACCCTTTAAAAGCTACAAGTCAAGGTGATGTTAGGTACAATGATTTTCTTCCTAATAACTTAACAGATGAGTTTAGGAACAACGAAAAGGTTTTTTATTCAAATTATCTAGATCAATTAAATAAGTTTGATGATAATAACTTGAACGAGCAAGACCTTCTTAGTAAAAAAGTTTTGTTGTGGGAGTGTAATAGAAACCTTGATAGACTCTCATTTAATGAACAATTTACTCCTTTAAATCAAATGTGGACCCTACAACTTGATATTGGTCAATATGCTGCGGGTTTAAGTGCTCAACCATTTAAAACAGTAAAAGATTATAATAACTGGTTAAGTAGAATAGATGATTACTTGAACTGGTTGAAGACGGCTGAAAATAGAATGAGACAAGGAATGGTTAATGGTTATGTTCTTCCTAAGTCATTAATCAAAAAAGTTATTCCTCAATTAAAAACGATTTTAAATTCGAATTTAGAACAGAATTTATTTTATAGTCCTGCTAGACAATTTCCAAATAGTTTTAATGAGAGTGAAAAATCTATTTTGGCAGAAAAGTATAAAATAATGGTTTTGAAAAAGATAATTCCTGCTTATCAAAAGTTACATGACTTTATGAAAAATGAGTATTTAAATAATGGAAGGGATTCAAGTGGAATTGATGTTTTTGAAGATGGTTTAAGTTATTATGAATATTCAATTAAATTATATACAACAACCGATATGTCTTCTGATGAAATTCATAATATTGGATTGAAAGAAGTTGCTAAAATTTCTTCAGAAATGGAATTGATAAAAGAAAAAGTTGGATTCAATGGAGACTTGAAATCTTTTTTTAATTATGTAAGAGAGTTGGATCAATTAATACCTTTTAATAACCCTAATCAAGTAATCGAAAATTTCAATAAAATTCATAAAAAAATGATGCCTCAAGTGAATTCATTATTTGGATTACAACCAAAAACTCCATTTGAAGTAAGAAGAACAGAATCTTTTAGAGAAGCATCTGCTAGTGCTGAATATAACCCGGGTTCACTTGATGGAACTAGACCAGGTATTTTTTATGTTCCAATACCAGATGTCAGTAAATACAATTTTTTTTCAGATGAAGATCTTTTTTTACATGAGGCTATTCCAGGACATCACTTTCAGATATCTCTTCAGCAAGAAAACACCTCTTTACCTTCTTTCAGAAAAAGTCTTTGGTACAGTGCTTACGGAGAAGGTTGGGCTTTGTACTCTGAATCATTAGGAAAGGAACTTGGTTTGTATGATGATCCGTATCAATACTTTGGTATGTTAAGTGCTGAAATGCATAGAGCAATAAGATTGGTTGTTGATACTGGAATTCATACAAAAGGGTGGTCAAGAGAAAAAGCTATACAGTATTCATTAGAAAATGAAGCAGAATCAGAAGCAAGCATAACCTCAGAAATTGAACGCTATATGGCCAACCCAGGTCAAGCATTATCTTATAAAATAGGTCAACTTAAAATAAGAGAATTAAGATCAAAAGCTGAAAATAATCTAGGAGATAAATTTGATATAAAAGTTTTTCATGAAAAAATTCTAGAAAGTGGATGTATTCCCTTAAAACTTCTAGAAGAAAAAATAGAAATGTGGATTGAAAGTTTTTAATTTACCATGCTCTTATTAGACTAAAGTGTGCTTTAAATTCTCTTCCATCTTCTAGGTTTACTCTGAACCAGTAATCTGATTGCGGCATAGGTTTTCCATTATAATTTCCATCCCA
>Ga0115004_10002640_pt1 | contig 14731 bp, 19 predicted proteins | sample ArcticOcean_MG_C_10_FD_88737 | JGI IMG/M metagenome (GOLD analysis project Ga0115004, IMG submission 88737) | Marine microbial communities from western Arctic Ocean - ArcticOcean_MG_CB11_90 | ecosystem: Environmental > Aquatic > Marine > Oceanic | place: Arctic Ocean: Canada Basin | collected...
ATAAGTTAGAAATTTCAAAACATTGCCGTCATTGCAATAAACACACTATTCATAAAGAAACAAAATAATAATTAACCTCTAAAATATTGAAAATATGAGTTATTGGAATAAGGATAAAAGAAAAACTTTTGGTGGTGATAAAAAACGTAATAATTGGAACCAAAGTTTAAAATCATCAACTACAAAAACTTCTCGTCCAAAGAGAATTAAAAAAAGTTTACAATACCTATTAATCTTAAGAAAATTTGATAATGTTGTTGACTATAAAAACATTAAATTATTAAAAGCATTCTTAACAAAATACGGGAAAATTCGTGCACGTCGTAAAACACGTATAAGTATTCAACAACAACGTACGGTTTCAAAAGCTATTCGAAGAGCTAGAGCTGTAGGTTTAATTCCATTCACTTGTGATGTAAAAATTTAACTAATATGAGAAAAGCAAGAAGTAATAATAATTTTATTGATAAAACCTTTACAATTATTGCAGATGTAATTCTTCGAGTTTTCCCTGCAAGTCAACAAGAGAAAAAAGCTTTTTCTTACTATTTAAACGGTTTATCAGCTCAAGACGAAGGGGAATACGCCGAAGCCTTGAATAATTACTACCAAGCACTTCAAATTGAAGAAGATTTGTATGATAGAAGTATTATTCTTTATAACATTGGTTTAATATATTCAAAAAACGGGGATTATTTAAAAGCTTTAAAGTATTATTATTTTTCAATTTTTATTAATCCTAAATTCACCTCTGCTTTAAATAATATTGCTGTTATTTATCATTATCAAGGGATTAAAGCAGCTGAGAAAAAATGTTATGGTTTATCCGAGTCATTACTTCAAAAAGCCACCTTTTATTGGGTCAAAGTTGTTAAATTAGATCCAAACTCTTATATAGAAGCCTGGAATTGGTTAAAAACAACACGTCGTGTTAAATTTTGAAATTAATTAAATTAAATTTCTTGAAACTCTGTAAATTGTTTTAAATGAACGTAAGAACTATTTTATTATTTAAATTTGTAACTAAAATATGAACGGTTTTGTAACACAAATCATTGGTCCAGTTGTTGATGTAGAATTTCCAGAAGGAGAATTGCCAGGAATCTACAATGCTATTAACGTTATTAAAGAAGGTTCAGGAGAAATTATCGTAGCTGAAGTTCAATATTTAATTGGTGAAAATAAAGCTCGTGCGATTTGTATGACTTCAACTGATGGCGTAAAACGTGGAGATGTTGTTAAAGATACTGGTAGTTCTATTAAAGTTCCTGTAGGTAAAAAAACATTAGGAAGAATTTTTAATGTTTTAGGGGAACCTGTAGATGAATGTGGACCAACTGGAAACGAAGAAGTATACTCTATTCACCGTGATGCTCCTGCATTTGTTGAACTTGATACTAAACCATTAATTTTCGAAACAGGTATTAAGGTTGTTGATTTATTGGCTCCTTATAGACGTGGAGGAAAAATTGGATTGTTTGGTGGTGCTGGTGTTGGTAAAACTGTGTTAATTATGGAATTAATCAATAACATTGCTAAAGAACACGGTGGTGTATCAGTTTTTGCTGGTGTTGGAGAAAGAACGCGTGAAGGAAATGATTTATATGCTGAAATGAAAGAATCAAAAGTTATCGATGCCGATAATTTTGAAAATTCAAAAGTAGCTTTAGTATATGGTCAGATGAATGAACCACCTGGTGCTAGAATGCGTGTTGCGTTAACAGCATTAACGATGGCAGAATATTTTAGAGATAAAAATAAGCAAGACGTTTTATTATTTGTTGATAACATTTTCCGTTTTGTTCAAGCCGGTTCAGAAGTTTCAACTCTTCTAGGAAGAATGCCTTCAGCTGTAGGTTACCAACCTACTCTTTCAACAGAAGTTGGTGAATTACAAGAACGAATTACTTCTACAAAAGATGGTTCAATTACTTCTATCCAAGCAGTTTATGTACCAGCTGATGATTTAACAGATCCAGCTCCTTCTAATGTTTTCCGTCATTTAGACGCAACAACTGTATTATCTCGTGAATTAGCTGCTAAAGGAATTTATCCCGCAGTAGATCCATTACAATCTAATTCAACAATGTTACAACCAACAATTGTATCAAAAGCTCATTATAAATGTGCACAACAAGTTCGTCAAACATTACAAAAGTACAAAGAATTACAAGAAATTATTGCTATATTAGGTCTTGATGAATTATCAGAAGAAGATAGATTAACAGTAGGAAGAGCAAGACGTGTAGAACGTTTCTTATCTCAACCATTCTTCGTAGCAGAAGTATTTACTGGATTATCAGGTAAATATGTTTCTTTAAATGATACTGTATCAGCATTTACGCGTATTTTAGACGGTGAATTCGATACTTTACCAGAACAAGCTTTCTACCTTGTAGGTGGAATTGATGATGTTATTGCAAAAGCAGAAACATTAAAATAATTAAAAATAATAAAATATAAAATTAGAATAAAATCTAATTTTATATTTTATTTGGGACCATTTGGATTCGACATAAATTTTTATGGACGTGGGTTCAAATCCCACAGGTTCCAACTTATTCACATCTATGGCCGAGTGGTTGAAGGCACTGGACTCATAATCCATTTTCGTAAGAACGTCACTGGTTCGAATCCAGTTAGGTGTACTAGTTAAATTTACGTTTTAATCTTGTCGCTTTTCCACGTAAAGCACGAATAAAGTAAAGTTTCGCACGGCGGACTTTTGATGATTGTTTTTTTGTGATTGAAACAATTTTTGGTGAATTCAATAAAAAGACTTGTTCCACACCAATACCTTGAACGGTACGACGTAAAGTAAAACTTTTTCCTAAACCTCTATTTTGTTTAGCAATAACTAATCCTTCATAAAATTGAACACGTTCTTTTGTTCCTTCATAGATTGTATACCCAACACGTAAAATATCACCTACTTCGAGACGTTTGTTTTCACTTGCGCTAGTAACAATATTTTCTTTTAAGTATTTTGCTTCAACTAAATTAATTAAATTTGTGGTATTTAATTTTTCTTTTTTTGTTGGCGTTTCGTTATTTGTATTCATAATTCTCGTAAAAATTAATTAAGTTCTAAAGACTTTCTAAAAGAAACATTCCTTTTGATTCAATGATAATAAATATTATGGATTAAATAAAGAGTTAAAATTTTAACTATTCATAAATTAGATCTAGACATTTTATTTTTTAATTACTAGGATGTATATTCAAATGGTTAAACTTATAAATTTTATATTCATTATTGGAATTTTTAAAAACTTATTTTTATTAAATGTTATATTGAAACTAGTATGTTAGACAATAATTTTAAAAATCAAATAAAAAGTGAACGAAGAAGACGAAATCAATCTTATCAAGCTCTTGATTATATTATTTCACGCGTAACTTATTTTGACTTCTTTTCTGCGGATGCCTTTAACATTGCCAAATATGGGAAATACTTTGCACAAATTTTAAACAAGAAAACTGTTACGAGTGAAATTTTATTATTTCCTTTCATTTATTGTGATTCAAATTTATCTCTTTTATTAAAAAAATATGGAATTCATGATAAAATTTTTGATCATTTATCATTAAAATTAGAAAAACAATTAAAAACAAAAAAGCAGTTTGGTTTTTTAAATAGATCTGAGCGTAATTTAATCAATGAAAATATACCTTATTCGATTGAAGTTAATTTACTTTTTGAAAAAGCCGCTGAAAATGCTTTAACACGTTTTAAAACTCCAGTTATTACTTCAGAAATTCTATTTGTAACAATGATGGAAGAAGAACATACAAAAATTGGAAAGTTATTAAAACAAACGTTATTAACAGATTCAGAATGGCATATCTTAAGATACAGAATTGTTAAGAGTTTACATAGTAATGAATCTGCTATTCGTAGTGAAGTTAGTAAAAACCAGCAGTATTTTGCGTATTTATTAAAAACAGAATTACCTGAGAAAGAATTCAATAAATTGATTGAAGATGAATCGATTGTTAAAGGAGTGGAAATGTTCCGTAATGTTTTAATTAAAGAAATTACACAAATTAATATCTTTAAATTATTAACAAATGAAATTAAAAAATCAATCAAAGTAACAAATAATCGTAAGTATTCTTCCTAATTTGAGTTAGATATTGTATAGTAATATTTATACAAGTTTGTATAGGCGAGCGTAGCCAAGTGGTTACGGCACTGGGTTGTGATTCCAGCATTCGCGGGTTCAAGTCCCGTCGTTCGCCTTTAAATATTTTTTTAATTTATTTTATTTTTGACTCCTCATTATTTGAATGGTATTATCTAGGGTAATGGTATTCACATACAAATAAATTAATTATATAAGATTAGCATGGTTAGATATAGAGGTCCAAGAATAAGAATTGTAAGAAGATTAGGATTATTACCTGGATTAACAAGAAAAAATGTTAAAAATAGAACTAAAACACCGGGTCAACATGGTCGAGTTCTTATGACAAAAACAAAACGTTCGTCATTATCTGATGATTACAGAGAACGTTTATTTGAAAAACAAAAATTACGTTTTAATTATGGAGTTACTGAAAAACAATTAATTGCATATTACAAAGAAGCGAAACGCCGTCCAGGAGCTACTGGTACGTTGTTATTAGAATTATTAGAATCAAGATTGGATTGTGTTATTTATCGTTTAGGATTTGCTCAGACAATTCCAGCAGCTCGTCAAATTGTAAATCACGGTCATGTTCTTGTGAATAATAAAAAAATTAATATCGCAAGTTTTATTTGTAAGAAAGGTGACGTTATTACGATTAAAGAAAAAGAGAAGTCAAGAAAATTAGTATCAGAAAACTTTGAAACACAACAACAAAAACGTAAATTAATTCAACGTCGAATGAAGCGTGTTAATTTAACGAAATCACGTTTTCATAGTTTATTACCTAAACATTTAGAAATTGATTCTGAAACATTAATTGGGAAATTTCTTTCACCTGTAAAACGAAAAGATGTTTTAGTTCGTATTAATGAATTAAAAGTTATTGAGTATTACTCGAAATAAATAATTAATTTTATTTATTTTTGAGTTCTATCTTTTAATTCTTCTATAATAATATAAAAAATTTAGACAGATTGAGGTTAAAGTAAATATTTAAGTATTTTCTTAGCGTTTAATTGTGGACTACTCTACTTAGTTAAGTTTTCCAAAAACAATGCATTTAAATTTAGTAAAAATACAAACATGAACGACGAATCAGAAAGAACGCGTATCAAAACTGAACGTTACGAAGCTGGGGTAATTCCATACAAAAAAATGGGTTATTGGGACGCAGATTATTCAATCAAAGAATCTGACGTTTTATGTCTTTTCCGTATTACACCACAACCAGGTGTAGATCCAATCGAAGCAGCTGCTGCTGTCGCTGGTGAATCTTCTACTGCTACGTGGACAGTTGTATGGACTGACTTATTAACAGCATGTGATGTTTACCGTGCGAAAGCTTACTTTGTTGAAGAAGTTCCAAATAATGCTGAAGAATTTTTCGCTTTTATCGCATACGAATGTGATTTATTTGAAGAAGGTTCAATTGCGAACTTAACAGCATCTATCATTGGTAACGTATTCGGATTTAAAGCTGTTAAAGCTTTACGTTTAGAAGATATGCGTCTTCCTTACGCGTACTTAAAAACATTCTTAGGTCCAGCTGCAGGTGTTATTGTTGAACGTGAAAGAATTGATGTTTTTGGACGTCCATTATTAGGTGCAACTGTTAAACCAAAATTAGGTCTTTCTGGTAAAAACTACGGTCGTGTAGTATACGAAGGACTAAAAGGTGGTCTAGATTTCTTAAAAGATGATGAAAACATTAATTCTCAAGCATTTATGAGATGGCGTGAACGTTTCTTATATGTAATGGAAGGTATTAACAAAGCTGCTGCTAAAACTGGTGCAGTTAAAGGTTCTTACTTAAACGTTACTGCTGCTACAATGGAAGAAATGTACGAAAGAGCAGAATTCGCTAGAGAAATTGGTTCAATTATTGTTATGATCGATTTAGTAATTGGTTATACAGCTATTCAATCTATTTGTTACTGGGGCCGTAAAAATGATATGATTGTTCATTTACACCGTGCTGGTCATTCGACTTATACACGTCAAAAAACACATGGTATTAATTTCCGTGTTATTTGTAAATGGATGAGAATGTCAGGTGTTGATCATATTCACGCAGGTACAGTTGTTGGTAAATTAGAAGGAGATCCAAACGCAGTTAAAGGATTCTACGATACTTTATTATTACCTAGTTTATCTGAAGATCGTAACTTAGGTTTATTCTTCGATATGGATTGGGCTTCTTTACGTAAATGTTTACCAGTAGCTTCTGGTGGTATTCATTGTGGTCAAATGCACCAATTAACTCACTTATTAGGTGAAGATGTTGTATTACAATTTGGTGGTGGTACAATTGGTCATCCAGATGGTATTCAAGCAGGTGCAACTGCAAATCGTGTTGCCTTAGAGTCTATGGTCTTAGCTAAAAATGAAGGTCGTGATTACTTAGCTCAAGGTCCTGATATCTTAAAAGAAGCTGCTAAAACTTGTCGTCCATTACAAACAGCGTTAGATTTATGGAAAGCAATTACATTTGATTATGCTTCTACAGATACTTTAGATTTCGAAGCAACTCCAACTTCATCTGCTTCTTAATTTTTTAAACCTGTGGTTTTAAAATTATTATTTAATTAGAGTATTAACTTTCTACAAATCAAATTTAACAAAAATAAAAGGACTTATTATGGCAAGAGTTACACAAGGTTGTTTTTCTTTATTACCAGACTTAACAGACGAGCAAATTACAGCACAAGTTAAATATTCTATTGCATCGGGATATGCCCTTTCAATTGAATATACAGATGATCCACACCCACGTAACTGTTACTGGGAAATGTGGGGATTACCTTTATTCGATGTACCTGATGCGGCTACAATTATGTATGAATTATCAGAATGTCGTAAAGCTCATCCAGGTGTTTATATCAAAATGAGTGGTTTCAATAATGCTCGTGGTATTGAATCAACATCAATTTCATTCATGGTACAACGTCCTGCTTTTGAACCTGGATTCTATTTAGTTCGTCAAGAAGGTAAAGGAAGAAATATCATTTACACAATCCAAAGCTATGCAGTTCAATCTGCAGGTGAAGGTGCGCGTTACTAATTAATCTAAAATGGAATTAATTTTTAAATAAATTAATTCCATTTTTCTTTTTCTAATACAAAAAATTGTATTAGATTTTTATATAACCAAAAATTTAAATATGTGTAAAACTTTAAAAGATTTAATCTTAAGTCAAAATGATTCAATTGACATTAAAGATTGTTATGTTCAAACTGGTATTGAAGGTATCTTAGGACAGATGGATGATGAATTAGTTGGTTTAAAAAATGTAAAACAACGTGTTCGTGAAATTTCTTCTGTTCTTTTATTTGATAGAATTCGTGAATTACAAGATTTGTCTAGTTTAAACTCTAGTTTACATATGGCCTTTACAGGCGCTTCAGGAACTGGTAAAACATCAGTTGCAAATAAAGTAGCGTTAGTTCTAAGAAATTTAGGTTTCTTAACAAAAGGCCATTTAACAAATGTAACAAGAGAAGATTTAGTAGGTCAGTATGTTGGTCATACTGCACCAAAAACACGCGAGCAATTACAAAATGCTCAGGGTGGAATTTTATTTATTGATGAAGCTCATCATTTATATAAACCTGATAATGAAAGAGATTACGGTTCAGAGGCCATTGAACTTTTATTACAAGTTATGGAAAATCAAAGAGATGATCTAATTTTAATATTCTCTGGTGGAAAGACTAAGATTGAAGGTTTTTTCAATTCTAATCCTGGAATTTCATCTCGAATTGGAAATCATATTGATTTTCCAAATTATGAAGTAGATGATTTAACAGATATTACAAAGTTTTTATTAAATAATGAAAACCGTTATAAATTTACAGATGAAACTCTAGAAATTTTAATTTTTTATATTGAACAATTAATTACTTTTCCTGCATTTGCTAATGCTAGAACAATTAAAGTTTTTGTAAATCAATTGTTAGGATATCAAGCTGTAAGAGTTGAAAATACTTTAACTTCAACAGGATCTATTAATTATGATTCTTTAGTTACAATTCAACCAGAAGATTTTAGATTTACTCAAGATGATTTTATTAACATTATTGGAAGTGAAAAAGTTGAACTTTACAAAGGTTAAATTTAATTTATAAAAAAATTTTAAAAATATATGCTATTTCTTTTAGCTACGCCTGAATATAATAATATTCAATCTAATACAACAAAAGTAAGAGTTCATTTGCGTAATGGTGTTGCTGAAATTTTTGATCAACACCAAGATTTAATGGGAAAAATTGACAACAATATTATTGAAATTGAAACAAATTTTGAAAATAAAACAGAAAAAGTTTTATTCGTTCTTCAAGATGCTGTTTTTATTGTTTCAAATCAAGGTTTAGATGTAAATTCAGAAAATAAAGGAACAGGTGTTTATGTTTATGCTAAACGTGTAAAAGAAATAACACCTAAAATGTCTTTAAATGAAATTACAACTCAATGGGAACAAAAGAAATTAGATTTAGAGCAAGAAACGAAAAAATTAGGAGAAGATAAAACATTAGATAAAAACATTAATTCAAAAATTTTTGTTTTAAAAGATGAAATTCAATTCCTTGAAAAAGTTACAACTGTTGTCAAAGACTTAAAATCTTAATTATATTACATTAAAGAATGTTAAATCTTGATGAAACATTAACGAACACGTCTGCTTATATTGTTCAACGTGATTTATACTTAAAAAGTTTTGTTTATTCGTTTACTGTTATTATTTTTGTAGATATTTTACGAAGCCAAGTCTCAGAAGTCAATTTATTACAATTGGTTCCTGGTTTTTATCTAATTCTATTATTTTTATCCTTTATTTATCTAGTCTTTTTTTCTAATTTATTGAATTATTTAACATTTACAAATGATAATAATAAATCATTAGGCACGAAAACGATGAATAAAATGGAAACAACAGTATTATTAAAGTTTAGTTTCTTTTTACTTTTTACAGGTTTAATTGTTGTTTTTAACAGTGTTATACCGCTGAGTTTAGATTCTTTTAATAATTACGGCGAAAAAACACTAGAAAATTTGTGGTCTTTTGATGAAGTATTAACTTTAGAAATAACTCTTTTTATAATATTAATTGTGTTATCTCAACTTCCTGTTGTAATAATAACGGCTTTTACAACTGAAAAAGATGTTAATATTTTTCCAGAATTCTGGAAAAGTTTAAGTTTGTTTATTTTTTTAGTTGCAGGACTTCTTACTCCAACAATTGATGGTTATACACAATTAAGTTTTGCAGGTTCAGCTGTTTCTCTTTATTTAATAATTATTAATGTGACCGAAAAGAAAGTTAACATTAAATTTCCAGGAACCGCTTTTTTAGGTTCTTAATTCTATACCTTTATTCAATTTAATTTTTTCTAATATGATTAAAAAATCTCAAAATAAATTAACTTTAGTTTGTTTAACATTCTTTGCTAGTTTTCTTTTCTGGTTACCAGAGCAAGCTTTAGCATTCCCAATTTATGCTCAAGAGGCTTATGAAAATCCTCGTGAAGCAAATGGACGAATCGTTTGTGCCAATTGTCATCTAGCACAAAAACCAACAGAATTTGAAAGTCCAACTTCTGTTTTACCTGACAGTGTATTTGAAACACTTGTAAAAATTCCTTATGATAAAAAACAAAAACAAATCTTAGGAAACGGAAATAAAGGTGGATTAAATGTAGGTGCGGTCGTAATTATGCCAGAAGGTTTTAAATTAGCACCTAAAGCTCGATTAGATGCTGATTTAAAAACTAAAATGAAAGGTATTTACCTTACACCGTACAGTGCAACAAAAGAAAATATCTTGGTTGTTGGACCAATTAGTGGTGATAAATACGATGAAATTACTTTCCCGATGTTATCTCCAGATCCCGCGAAAGATAAAAATGTTTTCTTTGTTAAATATCCTCTTTATGTTGGTGCTAATCGTGGTCGTGGACAAGTTTATCCTACTGGTGAAAAAACAAATAATAATATGTTTACAGCAGTTGCAGCAGGTAAAGTTCAAGATATTAAAATCGGTGATAAAGAAACGACTATTTCTATCATTGCAGCAAATGGTGATATTAAGACTCAAGTTATTCCAAAAGGTTTAGCTCTTACAGTTAAAGAATCACAAGTTGTAGATGTAGATCAACCTATTACAGAAAATCCTAATGTAGGTGGTTTTGGACAAACAGAAACAGAAATTGTTTTACAAGATCCAGCTAGAATTTATGGTTACTTAGCTTTCTGTGTTTCAATTATTATCAGTCAATCAATGTTAGTATTCAAAAAGAAACAATTTGAAAAAGTTCAAATTGCGGAATTAGATTTCTAACAAAAAAAAATAGGTCAGTATATAAATATATATATATACTGACCTATTTTTTTTTGTTATTTTAATTTTTTTCTTCGCTATTATTTTCGTTTTCACCTAATACGAATTTACAGAAACGTGTTAATTGAATATTTTCACCTAATAAAGATACATGATTTTTAATAAATTCTTCTACAGTAATATCTTGATCACGAATACATGCTTGATTTAATAGTGTGTAAGTTTTTAATGTTTTTTCAACACGCCCTTTAACTATTGATTCACGAATGTTATCTGGCTTATTTTTTAAATCGTCTTTTTCTGATTCAATTCTAGTTTCTGAATCCCACACTTTTTGTGGAATGTCTTTTGTTGAAATGTAATTGACTGTTCCACTTGCAGCAATTTGCATCGCTAAATTTTTTCCTAGATTTTGAAATTCAATTCGACGTGCAACAAAATCTGTTTCACAATTTAATTCTAATAAAATACCAATTTTTGAACCTGTATGAATATAACTGGTAATAATACCTTGTTTAGTACTTCTACTTGATTTTTTTTCTGCAGATGCTAATCCTTTTTTGCGAAGAAATTCAATTGCCTTTTCAAAATCACCATTGTGCTCATTTAATGCATTTTTACAATTAAGCATTCCGGCTCCTGTTTTTTCTCTTAGTAATTTTATTTGTTCAGTTGTTACACCCATTTTATAATTGTTTTATTTATATATTATTACTATAACAGATACAGAAGTATCTACATTTGTAATATATAAATTATACAAAATAATGGGATTATTTTATACAATTTAAGTAGACTTAATTCATTACTTAAAAAAAAAAATTTGAAATTGTCCAATTTCTATTTATGAAAAAAACTTTATCAATTACTGTTTATGATGAACCAGGAGTCTTAACTCGAATTTCTACTGTTTTTTCGAGCCGTGGTTTTAATATTGACAGTATTGCAGTTGGTCCTACAGAAAACAAGGGGATTTCTAAAATTATTATTATTTTACCTGGTAATAGTCAAACAATTGAACAAATTACAAAACAATTAAATAAGTTAATTCAAGTAATTGAAGTAAAAGATATTACTACTCGACCATGTGTAGAAAGAGAGCTTACTCTCGTGAAAGTTGAATCTTCTCCAAAAACTCGAGCAGAAATTAAAGATATTGTTGAAATTTTCAGATCAAAAATTGTCGATGTCTCCGATTTTTCTGTCACGATTGAAGTTACAGGTGATCCAGGGAAAACAATTACTCTTTTAGAATTATTAAAACCGTATAAAATTATTGAAATTGTTCGTAGTGGTAAAATCTCAATTGAACGAGAGTTAGGCATTAATAGCGAATATTTAAGAAATTTTTAAACATTTATGATTGGGGACGGAGGGACTTGAACCCTCACGACCATTGAAGTCATCAGATTTTAAGTCTGATGTGTCTACCATTCCACCACGTCCCCTTAGAGAAGACGGCACCCAGATTTGAACTGGGGAATGAAGGATTTGCAATCCAAAGCCTTACCACTTGGCTATACCGTCTTCGAGTTACTTTAATTAACTATATCTAATGATATGACATTATTTCAAATAAAACAAATTATTTATAATATTTGTATTATAATAGTGTTAGGTTTATTTATATTTTTATTTAAAGAAATATAAGGTAATAATAATAATTTTTTAGTTATTATTCGTGTCAAATTAATTTAATTTATTAACATTATATTTTTAAATATTATTTTATGGTTGCTACTACAAAGAAAAATATAGAAAGTAAAGAAGAGTTTAAAGAAACATTATTAACTCCAAGATTTTACACAACAAATTTTAAAGAAATGTCAGAACTAGATATTAGTTCAAACGAAGAAGAAATCAAAGCAATTGTTGAAGAATTCCGTATTGATTACAATCGTGATCATTTTATTCGTGATAAAGAATTTATGAGTAGTTGGGATTCATTTGATGAAGCAACACGTAATATTTTTATTGAGTTTTTAGAACGTTCATGTACAGCAGAATTTTCAGGTTTTTTACTTTACAAAGAAATCTCAAGAAACTTAAAGAAACAAAATCCTCTTTTAGCGGAAGGTTTTTCATTTATGTCTCGTGATGAAGCTCGACATGCTGGTTTCTTAAATAAGGCAATGAGTGACTTTAATGTCTCTTTGGATTTAGGTTTCTTAACAAAATCGAGAAAGTATACATTTTTTGCTCCTAAATTTATCTTTTATGCCACTTACTTATCTGAGAAAATTGGTTATTGGCGTTACATTACAATTTTCCGTCACTTAGAGAAAAATCCAGAATTTAGAGTTTATCCTCTTTTCCGTTTTTTTGAAAGTTGGTGTCAAGATGAAAATCGTCACGGTGATTTTTTTGCAGCTTTATTAAAATCTCAAAAGCCGTTATTAAATACTTATGAATCAAAATTATGGTGTAAATTCTTCTTATTATCTGTTTTTGTTACTATGTATTTAAATGATATTCAACGTAGTGCATTTTATTCAACAATTGGACTTGATGCAAGACAATTTGATAAGTATGTAATTATTAAAACAAACCAAAGCGCAGGAACTTTATTCCCTGTAATTTTTGATGTTGAAAATCCTGAATTCTTCCATTTATTAGAAGTCTGCGCAAGTGCGAATCAAATTCTAATTGATATTGATAAAAATAAATCAAATCCTTTAGAAAAAGTACCTGCTTACTTAACTATGGCTTCAGCATTATTAAAATTATATTTCTTACCAGCAATTGAAACACAATTTAGTTGGACATCAGAAGAAATGCAACCTGCATAATTAATTTTTAATAGAGCTTTACTATTTGTGTAATAAATACTAAACTATTAAATAGGTAGTTAAATCTAATATCCAAATCTTATGAAATTAAAATTGAAAACACGCAAATCTGCGGCAAAAAGAGTTAAAGTTAAAAAAAATTGTATTTGTCGAAAAAAAGCATACCGTGGACATTTTCTAAGACGTAAAAATTCTAAACGTTTACGTCGTTTATCACAAGCAGCGAGTGTTCATGATTCTGATTTTAAAACATTTACAAAAATGTTACTTTATATTTAAAATTTAAAGAATTTAAATTAATTTTGTTGTATATTAAAAAAAATTTTATTAGGTAGAAAAATGGTAAGAGTTAAACGTGGTAACGTTGCTGCAAAAAGACGTAAAAAGTATCTAAAACTTGCAAAAGGTTATGTAGGTTCCAATTCACGTCTTTCAACAGCAGCAGGTGAGCAAGTTGTACAAAGTTTAAACTTTGCTTATATTGGGAGAAAATTGAAAAAGCGAAATTTCCGTCGTATTTGGATTTATCGTATTAATGCAGCAAGTCGTATTCGTGAAAATATTTATTCTAAATTTATGGGTTCTTTACGTAACTTAGATATCTTCTTAGATAGAAAAAGTTTAGCGTTTTTAGCATTCAGCGATTTAGCCGCTTTTAATTTAATTGAGCGTGAATCACGTAAATCAAAACTTTTTAAAAATTAATACTTATTCTTTTCCTCTTTGATATCTTTAAAATTGACATTAAAGAGGAAAGTCTATATAATTTTTAATATAAGTGGTCAAAAGTTCTATATTATTGCTGGCATAGCTCAATTGGTAGAGCGCCTGACTTGTAATCAGGAGGTTCAGAGTTCAAGTCTCTGTGCTAGCTTTTAAATTATAAAATAAGCTTGTTAAAAAGATACATTTGTACATTTCTCTTGAATTATAATAATATTAAATGTAGAATATTTAATATATTCAAATAATATTAACAAACAAATTATTTAAACTAGTAGTTATATGGAAACAATATTACTAAGTAAATTGCCTGGAGCTTTTGCAGTATTTGGACCACTGGCAGACATTATGCCTATAATTCCAGTCTTATTCTTTTTATTAGCATTTGTGTGGCAAGCCAGCGTAGGTTTTAAATAAAATTATTTGTAATACAATATTAACAATAGTTTAAACAATAACATGGTAGAACCTCTTTTAACTGGAATTGTATTAGGAATGGTTTTCGTAACAGGGCTAGGTTTAGTTGTTGCAGCTTATTTACAGTTTAAGCGCGGCAATGAACTAGCTATTTGATAAAATTTATTATAAATAAGTAATTATTAGAGTAGTCTCTAATAATTACCAACTTGCTTTTGTCACACCTGGTAATAAACAGTCGTGTGCCATTTCACGAACAGCATTTCTCGATAGTCCAAAAAATCTAAAGAAACCACGAGGTCTCCCAGTTTTCCAACAACGATTTCTTCCTCTA
>Ga0115004_10002641_pt1 | contig 14726 bp, 15 predicted proteins | sample ArcticOcean_MG_C_10_FD_88737 | JGI IMG/M metagenome (GOLD analysis project Ga0115004, IMG submission 88737) | Marine microbial communities from western Arctic Ocean - ArcticOcean_MG_CB11_90 | ecosystem: Environmental > Aquatic > Marine > Oceanic | place: Arctic Ocean: Canada Basin | collected...
AGTGATAAATATGTAAATTTGATGGTCAGAAGACGTTTCCTCACAAGAGACGGAAAAAGTTGTTTTCCCCACCTACTCTCTCGCGCAGAGGACTTTGTAAGATTATGATCACGTCGAGGAATAGAGAGTTCTCTCGTCTTCATCCTCATCTTCATCGACGACGACAAAGACAGAAGAAAGTGATGATGAGAGTTCTGCTGCTGCCGCGAGTTTACCACGATAGTAGTAGTAATAATAGTAATAAAAGTACGGATGAGTATTATGATTATAGATATGAACAACGTATTGACAAGGAAGAGAGGTTAATTAAGCGCATTATTCTATCGATCATGACCAGTGCGTTCTTATCAACGACGACGCAAACAGATACGACGACGAATAGTTATGCTAGACAACAACAACAACAACAACAACAACAATTAGAGAGAGTGGAAAAATTTAGCGAACTTAAACGAGTTGATAAAATACCATCAAACATATTCGAGAAGAAAAAGGTATATAAACCGTTACCGTTGAATTTAAGCGCGAATGATGATGATATCGATGACACAGTAGGAATAGTTGATGATGATGAGAGATACGATACTGGCGTTCCGTCTTCGCCGTCCGCGTCGAAATCGATAAGAACTACTACTGCGTCTGTTTTTAAAGACGGACGTACGATTTCGGCAATTTTTCAATGGGCGTTTATTTTATACGTATTTAAACTAGCAAACGATGGGAGAACGAAAGGAATTGAAATTTCGAGGAAACTTGGAGTTCAAGGCAAGGCACAAACGGAGTTAATAAACACGAAATGGACGGTAGAAATGGATTTTGGGAGAGAAAGAGGAACTTGGATGCCGCCGTCTTGGGCGAATTCGGGGAAGCGAGTTATTTTGCCTATTCGCATTATATTCCTCGAGAATAACGAAATTAAAATAGATTCAGTTGGAGCGTTTTGTCCAATCGATATAACGCCAGGTTCTTGGAATTTAGACGGCGATACTTTAAGATTTTCAATCGTGCTAGGTAACAGAAATAGCGGAGAGAAGTTAGAAAGAGGCGATTTGACATTCGACGCAGGCGAGGTTATTTTTTGTAAAACGAACGCGTGGGGAAATAAATTAGGTAGACGAGGTAACTTATTAGTTAGAAAAACGAGATTCGCAATACGAAAAGAATGGCGTTCGGTTGGAATTTTCACCGCATCAGACGAAATCGAGGAAACATTAGGAACGATGCGCGTACGCGAGAGATTCACAAACTGATATATTGATACGATTATAAAAAATAAAAATAGTAAATTAATTTAATTTATTTGCTACCTCCGAGAAGAAGCTCTTTGCAAATAAAACTAATAGTATCTTCCATTTGCTCAACTGTTTCGTTCTTTCGCACGAAAACTATTTCTTCCCTATACGATTCTTTCGCCTCCTCGACGCATTCGCCGAATATCTCGCACTCGATGTTCTTCATGATCTTCATTTGAGTATACTCCCTTTTCGCTAATCGTTCGTATAGTATAGTATTATCGCATGTCAAAACGATCACTAAATCGAAGAATCTCTCCGGGAAGAACTCCGAAGAGTGATAATCGACTATTAAACCACCTTTAGGGACGACTAAGGGTTCTAAAAAATCGAGCACTTCGTCTTCGTTTATTACGTAAGTATCCAATTGTTCATCGAATTCTTCGTAGAACTTATTTTGTTTCACGATGTCTGATATGTCAATTAATTGATATTTTCTATCATCATCATCGTCATCATCATCATCCTTCTCGGTCTTCTTAGCCTTCTTTGTCCTCTTCTTCCTATTTTCAATTGCGGCTCCTTTTCGTCCGCCATGGTCGTTCAGTTTCAGTAACAGTGCTTCACATAAAGTGCTCTTCCCTGACCCTGGCGTACCGCAGACTAAGATATTCTTCAACTCTCTCTCACGCGTTCTTCGTTTCTGTTTCTGTTTCTTATTCGTTTCGTTCTTCTCATCATCAATAGCGACCATTTTATTATTATAACCCCTAACGCAGTAATAATAATACTGTCACAGCAGTTGAGGAAATGTGCTTTCACAGAATCCCCTACTCTATCTCCGTATCTCGTATACTAATAATATAACTAAAATGAAAATGTGATGAATTAAAAATGACTACTACTACTACTACTACTACTACTACTACTACTCAAACGACGACGACTGCGACTACTGCGACTGCGACTGATTTAACAGTAAATGATCCCACTGCTAATTTTGTCTTGGTCGACACCGGGGCTATTAAGCCAGTGCAGAAAAAGCAATCATACTGCGATGAGATATTTCATAAATGTTTAACAAGAGCGGATGATGATGATGATGATGATGTTGATAATAGTAGTAATAATAGTAATATTACGATGAGGAGATTGAATGAACCAATAAATGAAAAAGCGTTCATTTTATCGAACGTTCTCTTGAAAGAAGAGTGTGAACAGTTAATCTTAGGTATTGAGAGATTGAACGAGTACACGTTCTGGAACGCAGAAGAAGAAGAAGAAAAAGAAGAAAAGATGAGAAGAAGACGGACGGAGTTTCGGAATAGTTTAACAGTCGAAGTGACCTCGGAATCGATCGCTTTAGAGATTTGGGGAAGAGTGAAAGAGTTCGTTCAGAAGGACATTGAGATCAAAGAAGGCGACGCGTTGCACGAGAGCGGATTAGATGGTATATGGGAATGTTACGGAATAAACGAGCATTTGTTGTTCAATAAATACGCTGAAGGGTGTCATTTTTCGCCGCATACGGATGGGGCGACTGTAAAAGATTTTAATCGACGATCGTTTTATTCAGTTTTGATATATTTAAACGATTGCAAATACGGTGGCGAGACTTCGTTGTTCACAGAGCCCGAAACCGCTTCGCTTCAGTATTTCGCAATAGACGAGAACGAGCGATATAGATGGCCTAAGGAATGGATATGCGATCAAGCAAAGTGCGAAAGTGGAACTTGCTTAATTTTTAGGCAAGATTTAGCACACGAAGGCGTGCCAGTGGGTGAAAATTGTGAGAAAATTATAATCAGAACGGACGTTATGTACGAACGCGTTGAGAAGAAATGCGCGGATGAAAACGGGAAAAGAGCGTACGAGCTCCATAAACGAGCGCAAAACGAAGAAAGTGATGGAAATCTTACGAGCGCGATTAGTCTTTTAAAACAATGTCGGAGAGTTTGTCCCGAATACGCAGATCTAGTTCGCATTTAGCTATTTATTAGCATAATGAAATCTATTCCTGTTCCTTTCCAAATAAGAACTCTTTTTAGCGGCGTCGTGCGTTCTTCACTAGTTTCAGAAGAAACAACGTGCAATTTAGAATATATAAGGTAGCATTATTCAGTAGTATTTAATCAAACGTTTTCTTTGTGCCCTCAAATGTTACGCCTCCTCCGCCCCACGCTTCTTTATCTTGCGTTAATTTCGCGGTCCAAGACGGATGAATTGGTTTATCGTCATCATCATCGGTAACTTTAACTTTGTATTCCGAAGATTTCGTCGAGTTCTTTATCATCAAAGTTGAATCGAACATAAATTTTTTGCCTTGAGCAGGAATAATCATCGGCTTTGTCGCGCGTTTCGCTTTCCAAGACGGATGCATTGATTCTTCCTCTTCTATTTTCATTCGTCTCTCTTCTTCGGCTTTTTGCTGTTCAGCGAGAATATGTTTTGCGTTTCTACCATGTTCTTGTTCGGCGAGTAATCTACGTTGACGTTGTCCCATGCGAGCTTTTTGCTTCTTCTTTGGCGGCTGCTTTAATAATAAAGCTGCTTTGTCGTCTTCCTCGAAGTGATTATCGCTTCTAGTATTATTTTTCTTCCTTTTCTTCTTCTCCTGTTTAGCTTCTTCTCTAGCCTCTTTCATAGCTAGTTTTGTTTCTTCCGAAAGTGAAAGACTGTTTCCGCTATCGCTTTCGTTTCCATCTGCTTCTTCCGAATCGTCTTTGTCTGATTCTGAGTCCGATTCTTCATCTTCTACATCATCTTCATCTTCAGGTTTAACTACTAATAATTGAATAACTTCAGAAGCTCTTTTCTTCCCATCATTACTAATTAACACTCCATTTTTCCTATCTTTCTTTTCCCTCTCAAGTCTCAAAGCGACTTCTTCTTTCCTCTTCTCTTTCTTCTTCAATTTCTCTCGTTCGCGTTTCTCGCGTTCATCTATTTTCGTCTTTCTTTCGTCGACTAATGAAACTCTTTGCTTCAAACTCTCTAATTCTTCTTTCACGCAATTCGCGTTCGTTACTCTTCTATCTACAATCTCTTTTATGTTGTTCGTCTTTGAATCATCGTTATCGTTATTATTATTATTATTATTATTATTATTATTTTCTATAACTTTTGTTCCTATTAAATCTGTGGTAGTTGTAGAGAACAAGTCATCGACTAATTTCTTCGCTAAGGAATCTAAATCAATCTCATCTTTCGCATATTTCAACATCATTAGAACATTATCATTATCTTTATTATTATCATCCTTATTATTATTATTATTACTAATCCTTCTCTTCAATTTCCCAATCTCAAACGATAGAGCTTTCTTCAATTGTTTCCTTAAAACTTTCCTTCCGTGATATAATTTCTTCTCCTTCTCTTTTTCTAACAATAAGTGCTCGTTATTATCATTATTATTACTATTTGTACTAGTGACGAAGATTGAGTTTAGTTTCTTGGACCATTTCGGCCATTGTTTATTGATAGATTGTTTACTCGTCGTTGTTTTCTTCTTCTTCTTATTATTATTATTCATATTCGGGAATTGTTCTTTTGTTTTGACGGCCCGTTGCTGAATGCTGATGCTTGTTTTTTCAGCAGAAGAGGAAGAAAAAACGCTTCAAAATAAAACATATAATTTTGTTTGTGAGTTTAATTTAAAATCACCGACTCCAAAAATACGTATACATTAATAAAATAATAATAGGTATGCGTGAACATGATTGCGTACATATTTTCGTTTAGAGCGTTATTTAGTATGTTTCTATCATGGAAGTTTTCTTCGTCGTGTTTGTGTTTGTCCATCACATGTCGTCTCATTTTGACTTTCGTGCGAGATCTCGTTCATTAGTATATTCGCGTTTACTGACCTTTTCTACGTCTCTCTCGCTCTCTCCATTGCATGTATACATATAAGATAATAACAATAACAATATTTAAGATATAGATCATGGCGAAACTTACTGAAATCGATAACGCGAAGAAGAAATCGAAAAAGAAATCCTCCGCGAAAGATGATAAAACACCTCAAGAAAAGGCGAAAGATACTTTTGGGGACGATATCGAGGAAGAGGGCGATAAGGTCGATACCACGCATTTATACGCGGATGATTTAAACGGGGACGTGTATACGGAAACGAACGCGAACCCTAAAGCAAAAGTGCACGCGACTGAATGGAGGAAGATTCTTAATGGTGACCCAGTTGAGATTAATCCTTCATTAGGGAGCGGCATGAAGATCATGACCGTCGCGGAATGGACGTCTCGTTGGAAGCAAAACGATAGGTTTCCAGACTGCCTCGCGTGCGGATCCACGAGTACGAAAGAGCATCACTTCACGCAAACGTGGTGCAGAGGTAAGAAGAAGTTCGAGTCCGAAGGCATTTGCATGGATTGTCACATGTGGAGCTGGAGATCGTATTGCGATCCAGATTTCTTAACGCCGGAAGAGTTTGATAAAATCCGCTGGGAGAAAATGGTCAAAACGAACGAGCAAGACCGAGTCGCGGCGAGAGCGTTGAAGCAATAATTTGCATGCATACTGTTATATAAATGATGAATAATACGAGTTTTGATTATTATTATACCAAAGATATATACCAGGTACATATAGATAAAAATACCAACACCTATTTCCTCGCTCGACTTTCGTTATTCGCTTTGATCGTCGCCCGTCTGACTAATTTCCTCCATTTTCTCATCTCTTCCCAAGTAAACGCATCTCCCCATTCTGACTCTTCGCCATTGATTGCACAAAACTCCTCCTTTCGTTTCTCGTAATCCGAAATCTTCAAAGGCGCTTTAGCGAGATCGAATAACCAACTCGGATACTGATCGTCCGGTAGAATTTTTGGGTCTTCTCCTTCTTTGAAGTAATTCGCTCCAGTGACGTGCGTCGTTGACATGCCTTGATCGTTATCCGATTTCGAGCTCCCTGCTTTCCCTTCTCCTTTTCCTGCAGCGGCGGCCGCCTTACCTTTTGCCTTTGCGAACATAAAAGGTTTCGACGCGCTGACGAACGTTCTTCTTCTTCTCCAAATTTTCTCACTACTTCTACTTATTCCGTTCATGCTATTGATTTTAGTATTACTATTATTATTATTGTTATTATTATTACAATTATTATTATTGCGATCGATCGATCTTCGTGTGAATAAGCTGGCAGCAGCGTTAGCGGCACAAGCAGTGCTCATTGACCTTGTTTTCGTCTGCGTCTGCGCTAACGAAGAAGACTTCGTTCTCGTCATAAACAGACAACTTTTGTTCATCGTCGCAGTCGCAGTCGAAGGTGTTATCGTTTCCAGCGAAGGAGGACTTTCTCTACCGTGAAAAATATTAGCGCTTCTATTTAATGCAAGAATTCTCTTATTAATCGATCTTGAAATCATCGTTTTACTTATTGTTATTATTGATTTATTATTAATTTATTATTATTATTATTGTTATTATTAAACTATCAAGGAAGGGCTAAAGCCAGCGTGCACTGCCTGATGCCTGACTGCTGATGGACAAAACAGAAAACACAATTTTCCCCAACACGCCCAATTGCCAATTTTCTGCTTCCATCGAAAACAAAAATTTACAGATTTATCAAAGGTGTCAAAAGAACGGAGTCCTGAACAAGACGAGTGCGCTTCAAAGCATACTCTCTTAATCAGAGAGAACTCATCAGTTCTTACTCTCGCTTTCTTCAACCACCGTGTGCTTACCTATTAAATGTTATCGTTCGTACACGCTTCAACAACTGCGGCAGAGATAACAAAGACGAATAAGAGCGAACGCGCTAAAACTGATCGTTCCTCGTCCGTCCAGCAGAAAGAGACCGATATTGAACGAGCGAGAACGGAAGAAGAGGAAGAAGAAGAAGAAGAAGAAGAAGAAGAAAAAGAAGAAGAAGAGGTGAAGAAACCAGAGAAACCACGAGGCGCAGATCATCGCACGAAATCGAGATTAATGAGATCGGATACGTTGACTCAAATGCACTCAATTAAGTACGAGAAGAACCCAATTTGGAAATGGACACAGATGTTGAAACAGTTCTCATTGAGCGCATTCGCTTTACTGTTCTTGTTCGTACAATTAGTTATGTTCCCAATATATCAATTATTACCACAAAGAGTTATTACAATAATGAGCGAGAAAGGGTTTCAAGTAATATATGCAATCTTCGCGAATTCGAACGTTCTGAGATGGATGCACATGAAATCGATCGAGAAGAAGCACGAGAACGATCGAGGGGATTGTTTGAAGACGATACATTCATTTTCACAGACACAAATGTTCACTTCAGCTGCAGTGATCCCGATCCCGTTTTTGGAAAATAACTACGCGTACATGATCGTCGATAGGGCGACGAAGACGTGCGCTATAGTTGATCCAAGTGATCCAATAGCGGCTTTTGGAGTATGTAAACGAGTCGGAGTCGAATTGAGGATGATTTTGTGCACGCATAAACATCACGATCACGCTGGTGGGAACGTGCGATTGAAAGAGTTAATGAATGATGATCAGTTGCCCGTCTATGCGCATAAGATCGATCGCTGTCATGGTACGACTCATTTCGTCGAGCACGGTGACGTTATTCGTTTAGGAGAAGATACAGTTTTTAGCGTTTTACATTTGCCGTGTCATACGAAAGGGCATATTGCATTCGCGTTGCATAAGAAGGGAGCTAAAAATATCGAATCCTCGGATGAACAAACCGTGGAAGCGATGTTTGTTGGTGATGTCATCTTAAACGGCGGCGTGGGTGCTTTTTTTGAAGGTAAAGAAAGAGAGTGCGCGCATAATTTACATAAGACTTTGCAAAACGTCCCGGATTCGTGCTTGATTTTTTCTGGGCACGAATATATGTCCATGAATATTAGATTTGCTGCGTTTTTAGATTCAAAAGATGAGTTCACGCGCTTACTCATGAATACGATATTAATGACGAGGAATAAATCGTTCGCGACGCAGCCATCATCGATGAAAGTCGAACGCAACGCGAATCCATTTTTTCGCATCAGAGAGAGAGAATACGCGTGTAATCTTTTGCTTTTGAGACAAAAAATGCAACGCGAAGCTAAGAGACCATGGTGGCGCAGATACGTGCCAGAAAATAGGAGCAAAATGGGCTATTATAGAGAGTTGAAGAGTGAAACGATTCTATTAGAAAAAATCCGCAGAAATAACGCAAACACAAAATTCATCGAAGACGAGGACGATTTAGTGCAGCTCACTGGCGTTTTAAAATACGTTCTCACGAATGGAAGAAATGAACACGATTTTAGTGAACCGACTGATGCAGAAAGCCGCCGATATGAAGAGTTTGTTAATCAATTGAAAAGTGCAAACGATCCAGCGGCGATGAATCGCAGAGTGCACGAGTTGTAATAGATAGATTATTATATTTGTTTAGCGCGTTTTAATTTTGTAGTACTTTTTATATATTTTTAAGCGCACGCACACAGACACACACACACACACACACACACATTTATTAATTTCATTTTTTTAGGGAGTCATATTTAAATATTGAACCACCACCAACAACAAGAAGGAGAAGAATTACTTTGCCATGATCATTTCGTTGAATCGCTTGACTTCGTTCGCGGAACCAATCGCGAGCGCGCATCTTTGATCGACTTCTTTAATTGTAACATCCAAGATACTACCGCCAGTGACGCCGTCGGAAGTTTTGCCACCGGCGGCTTCGACCAAGGCACCAAACGGCGCAGCTTCAAAGGCCAAACGTAACTTTGCCGGTGAAGTCTTCGAAGTCGGGTTCGTAAAAACACCCATGTGCTTCGTGAACTGTTGGTACACGTCCGGCACTAAACCACCAGTGTAACGTAAAGTATATCTGTTATCCATGTAATAATCCAACAATTTCTTATAGCCAGGAGTATCTTGAGCAGCTCTCATGTTCGCCGGTGAGAAAATCTTCGAATCTTCTTTGATTTGGACTTTAATCTTAGAGCAAATCCATGGTTCGAACGAACCATCCGGTAATTGACAGCCTTCGGGCGTGCAACCGTACGAGAATTCGTAAACGCCGTCGTCCAAGGTTATGATAACGGTCGTTCTCGGTCCATACAAAGCGACCAAAGAGCATACTTGGTCTCTTCCAGTCGCACCCAACATACCGTCTTCGCCAGTACCAGTGTGCTTCGGCCATACACCGACGATAGTGCCAACTGCCCAGTTGTTATCGACGATTGACGATCCGTCAAGGGGATCCCAGCACACTGTATAGTCAGAGCCAGAGCATTTGACCATAACCGGTTCTTCTTCGGAAGCACCGTACGCAATCGTTGGCGAAGACTTGACTAAGTCCCACATGATGTTATCAGCGATGACATCGACGGATAGTTGCTTATCTCCAAATGAGTTATCAGTACCTTCGACCGTGACCAAAGCAGATCGTAACGCTTCCGTGATATCGGCGCACCCATCTAAGAGTTCTCTAATGCACGCCTTCAAAGTATCGTTCTTGCAATGTTTCTCCAAGATATTCTCTAACGATGGGTAAGAGTCTTGTTTCTCAGTCGTCGTGTAATAGGACGTCCCAGAGGCGCCATATTCCGCTCTCGTCGTCGTAGTAGTGCTCATCAGTTGTCTCTTTTGTTGTCGTTGAGCGTTCTTCTTTTGAGAGAACTTCCGTTGTACGTTTTGTTTGTACGATAGAGCTGAACGTGATGTTGATTGAGCAATCTGTGTATGAAAACAAAGTGTGTTATTTATTAGTAGTAGTAGTCGCGCGATTGAAAGAATTGGATCGGTCAGTTTCATACTATTATTATTATTATTATTGTTATTGTTATTATTGTTATAATCATTACGCGAAGAGAGAGAATAAGAAACTTCAACGAACATCGAATCAATCCGTCTTTTGTGTCTTTGTGGATAAGAGCCACAAACAAACAAATGATGATGATGATGATGATGATGATGAAGAAAAAAAGATATCGGATACGCGCGCGCTCGATAACTGAAAGAAATCGACAGATTCGCGAGATTACGAGAGGCCGTCGTTCATGGATTAAGTATAGAGATTAAACGTACTGCTGACATGATTGATTATATCGTTTTTTTGCGCTTGATATGTATCCGCTTGTGGTGCAAATGAGAATAAAGTGTGTGGCATCAGGCTGTCAGCAGGTGCTGCTGATTGGGAAATAATTTAATAATAGGCAGCACAGCAGCAGCAGCAGAGACTCGAAACCTGCTTTGTTAGTAGTAGAACCAAGTACTGAATGCTGGCTGCCGATTGCTGCACTGAATAGATCCTCCTGCTTCCGTCAGAGTATCAGTAGTGTACTTTTGTATGCATACTGCTCGCCGCTGCTATATAGACATCATCGGACAACAGAGTACTTCACAGATATAGTACTCCACAGATATACAACGAGTGTATACATATATATAACATTATATAACATTATAACACGATAAATGATGAGTATGAGTTTACTATCATCATCATCATCATCGTCACGAATGTTTGTTAATACTAATAGAACTGCGCAGCAGCAGCAGCAGCAGCGGCAACGGAGAAGAAATGATAATGATAATAGGAACAAAAGAACCAGTACTGAGGCGACGACGACGACGACGACGACGACGATGATGATGATGATGATGAAGACGAACAACTTTAGGAACAAGAAGAACGCGAGAGCGAGAGCGGGTTTAGAGAACGACAACAATAACAGCGATACTAACGAAACGAAAGCGGAGAAAACGTCCGATGGTAAATTCAAGAGAGCGCCGGGAGAGGACGAAATGAAATTCACTAAAAGTGCTACCGAATCACCGTTTTCGAGGAAGAGAATACAACCGTTACCATCGAAGTTCGGAGTCGATGGGGTTAAAGCGCAAGGAGCTAAACAGAACTTACCGTTTAATCAAACGACCAATCGCGAAGGGAGTGAACAACAACGAGAAGAAGAAGAAACAAATAATGATGAGAAGAAGAAAAAGAAGGAGGAGTCGTCGGCTTCGTTCGCGGCTCAAGCCGCCGCGAGAAGTCCGTTTGATAACGTTACTCCGCCTACAAAACCATCGAGCCCCTTCGCTCAAAGTAGTAGTAATAGTAATGGATCATCGTCATCAGCATCTTCTGCCGTGTCGCCGTTCGCAAAGGTTACAAAGATTAGTAGCGCCTCTGATTTGTCCTCTTCTCCTTTGTTGAAACCATCGTCATCATCAGTCCTCGCGGCGAAACCGAAAGTTAAAAATCCATTTAATGAACCAGATGCTGCGACTTATGGTGCGAAACCGATGAAAGTGGATAAACCGAAAGAGATGAAATTCGAGATTCCAAAATTCTCTTTCAATCAAGTATTCATCGTGTTCTCGTTCATTACGATCATCGGGTTAATGGTCGGGACGTTTTTGGTCGTCTTGAACGCCGGCGGTATTAAATTTAACGATCAATAATAGTAGGAAATTAATATTAAATTGACAACGACAAAATAAGCTAATCTACTCTACACACGATCTCTCTCTCTCTCTCTCTTCTCTCTTTAGTTCTGTCTGTTTGTCTCTATTTCTCTCTCTTTTCTTTCTCTTCTTCGCGTCTTCTCGTAGACTCCCACGCCTGTGCGCTTTTTTCAATCGCATCGAGAACGCCTTCTTCTCGCAATGTTTTTAACAACATCTCCGATCTTAACATGTTTTTACCGTCCTTCTTCTTCTCTTTCTGTTGATTTTCTTCTTCTTTATCTTCCTCTTTACCATCATCAGAGTCACCGCTCTCGTCAATCGTCGCCCCGGTATAGGAAATTTCATGACCATAACTTGAAGAACTCCTTCTTATTATTGCGTCGTTGACATCTTTATCTTCTTCGTTCTTCGTCGTTTTACCACTTTCTGTTGGTGACGTCGTCGTCGTCGCATGCATGCCCTTCATCTTCTCCTTTGCCTTCTCCGAGAACGTTTGCTTATGCGTAATAACTTCCTCCTCTTCTTCGTTCGTCTCGTCCTTTATTGAAGCAGGTTTCAGTAAAAGGCTCCTTTTCACGGAGAGTTCAATGTCTCTATCGTTCGCTGCGAGTTGAACAGTGGGAACCGCGCTCTCGCTCCTGGTTGATCTGAAACTTTTGCTGTTACTGTTATTCCCGCCTCTAATGCGACGTCGCTGGACGGACCAAAACAGACAACACATTTATTTGTGCGCAGTAGTAGTATCGGAATTCGGAATTTTGTTTCATCAGCAGCATCAGCAGTCATGACGAGCTTTTTCAGTTTTGCTGCTTCATGCTGCTGCTGCAGCTGATGAGAGATTCTCCATTTCATGCTGCTGAGTAACACATCATAGGAAACTGATATACTAACAATACTAACAATACTAACAATACTAACAATACTAACAATACTAACAATACTAACAATACTGACAATACTGATATATTAATAAGAACGAGCGAGAACGAGCGAGCGAGATGAACGAAGAGAAAACGAAGAAAAATCGATTAATAACGGTGAAGAACGAATGCGAGAAATTAAAGAATTATATCAAATTCGCGTATGAAAGGCACGCTATGCAGAGCAAAGAGTTCGTGTATGAATTAGAACAAATCGAGAGAATGAACACAAAGACTACTGATACGAATAATAACGTGAATATGAACACGAATACGAATACGAAAGAAGACTATGAAGAAGAAGATTTAGTGTCACCGAGGTCTAGAAAGCTCTTAAGAATCGAAAGAAACGATAGAGACGGGAGAGGTAGAAGTAGTAATAAGTATGAAGACAATGAGCGCAATGAACCAAAGCTTAAAAGGAGTTCGTCGTCGTCGTCGTCGTTTGTATATTTAGCGAGAACTGTCGTGTTAGTGTTATCGTGGAACCATACACAACGACGACAGGAACGAGCGATGACTGATTTTGAGAGCTTAATTGAAATCAGTGTAGTATATTCTCTTTTTGTGTTAGTATCGGATTCAATCATGAACAAGAATATGATTGAAAGCGCGTTAGATGTAGCGCGCGTATTTCTGTTGCGCGTATTCGCTTTAGCTCTAGGAACGATTTCGTGGTTCGTAATATCCGTTTTGTTCTCGCAATCTGTTTTGAAAGAGAAGAAAATGGACACGATCGCGTTTGCGTTTTTCATGTCTTCTTTGACCGTATTACCAGGGACTAACGCAAGTGCGGCTAAAGCCTTAGTACAGACGAAGAAATCGATTAAGTTTTTCACTACATTTTTAAGAGTCTTCGCGTTCGTTAAGCTCGTCCAGAGAACGTTCGTTAGAATTTTCATAGAGAGGAGGTTTAGAAGTGTGTATGATGCGTTTTTTAGGGCGACCGTGTTAATGGTTGTATTATTCGCATGGATTGGGGGATTATTAGCGCCATTGGATTGGCAACAAACGAGTTGGCACAAGTTTCCAAATCTCTCCGCGCGATTGGCGATTTATGCGCACGCGCTTGGAACTCTATTGACGGCTCTATTTTCATGGCTCGACCGCATAATCTCGAAAACAAAACAACTTTGATACATTTATATAGTATTTACTATTAATCATCGATAAGTCGGCCTGAACCCGTAATTATCTTTATCGCCGGCTTTATCGACTTCTTCGAGTCTCTTCTTAAGCTTCTCCGCTTTCGCGAAATCGCCAGTGTTCTGTGCATAAATCAACTCCTCTCTTAACATCTGTTGCTCTTTATAGTTCTTCAAATCTCCAGATATTTTCATTTTATTCAATAAAGCTTTTTGCTGCTCGTCCTTTATTTTCTTTCGTTCGTCCTCGAGTTCTCTTTTCCTAGCCTCTTCGTCGGCGCCGAACGCAAACTCTTTTGCGTCGTCGTCGTTATCGTCATCATTGTCATCATCATCGTTTCTTCGTTCTTTCTTCTTCTTCTCTTTCTTCTTCCTGCTCTCTCTCTTCTTCTGTTCTTTCCGTTTCCGTTTCTTTCTTCTTCGACTGCTATCATCGCTACTTTCACTGGAGCTACTCTCGTCTTCCTCGTCGTCGTCGTCATTTTTTCTCCCTTTGTTCTTAGTACTACTCTTCCGATTTCGACCATCATTACCTTCTTCGTGTTTCTGAAATCTCTCTAAAACAGATTTCGCTTCGTTGAGATCCCAATCATATCGTTCTAATGCGAACGCGCACGTCTCCTTCGTGATCGTCACGAAAGGTTTACTTTTTCTATTTTTTTTAACGCGACCACTGATGTTGCCCGTGAACTCGTTCATTTCCTTACAGAGCGCTGTTATCAACGAACGTTCTCGGTTCAGTTTTTGTTGCTCTTGATGGATTTTAGTCAACGAAGGCCCTCTGTTATCGTTCTCGGATTGGTCCCTGGTGTAGAATTGCGAAATTATTGGTTGCTCCGTTGCATCGGCAGCGCTCATCATACGTTTACTTTAAATCTATTCAAACGAATGGTACTTGTACTACTACTACTACTACCAGACTACTACTACTACTAATAATAATAACAAAGAACGACGATGATAAATAATGAACTCTTTTTTGCTGCTGAAGTTCTGAATACAAT
>Ga0115004_10002644_pt1 | contig 14725 bp, 16 predicted proteins | sample ArcticOcean_MG_C_10_FD_88737 | JGI IMG/M metagenome (GOLD analysis project Ga0115004, IMG submission 88737) | Marine microbial communities from western Arctic Ocean - ArcticOcean_MG_CB11_90 | ecosystem: Environmental > Aquatic > Marine > Oceanic | place: Arctic Ocean: Canada Basin | collected...
ATCTAGCTGAGCGCCTAAATAATTAGCGATAGCGCCGTCATACATAGCGGTGTGTTCAAAGGCTTTACAAGCCAGATCTGTACGTGTTGCTTGGTTTAAGCCGCCCGTAGCTGTGAGCTCTTCAACGATGCCAGTGTAGTCACCAGAGTTAACTACGATAGCTACGTGTTTGTTGTTCTTAGCAGCAGAGCGAACCATAGTAGGGCCACCAATGTCTATATTCTCAATAGCCATATCTAAGGTGCAATCTTCACGTTCGATAGTGGCCTTAAAGGGGTATAGGTTCACTACCACTAGGTCTATCTCTTGGATGCCATGCTGCGCCATTACGGCATCGTCTTGGCCGCGACGGCCTAAAATACCACCGTGTATTTTAGGGTGTAATGTTTTTACTCGGCCATCCATCATTTCTGGAAACCCGGTGTAATCAGACACTTCAATAGCAGCGATACCAGCCTCATTTAATAGCTTAAAAGTACCACCAGTGGATAGTATTTCTACCCCTAACTGGCTCAGGTTTTGGGCAAAAGCAACAATGCCTTGTTTGTCTGAAACGCTAATAAGAGCGCGGCGAATGGGGTGTGCTTGTGACATGAGTCTATCCTTTTAACTGAGAGATTGGGTCTGTCTAAAGTAAGTCGTATTGTTTTAATTTTTTGCGCAAGGTGCCTCGGTTAAGGCCTAGTAACGCAGCCGCTTTAGACTGGTTATCTAGAGTGTGTTGCATAACACATGCAAATAGTGGAGCTTCTACTTGTTGCATGAATAATTCATACAACGCGGTGGTTTGCTGGCCGTCTAGTTCGTTAAAGTATTGAGTTAAAGATTGCTCAACACTTTGGCGCAAAGACCGAGGCACTTGTGGTTGCTCGGCTTCATTATCTGGGGCAGCAGCTTGGTTGATATTAGTAGTTTGGGTCATACTGTTCATGGCGTCTTTGATGTTAGAACTCATAATATTAAGCCGCCTGCTCTTCAGCACTGGCAAAATAGTGGTTTAAAAAGTTCAATTGTTGTTGTTGATTTTGTAATTCATTAAAGGCTTTGCGTTGCGCTGGTTCTTGTTTTAGATACCAACCTACATGCTTGCGGGCAATGCGCGGGCCCATCACTTCCCCATACAGGCTATACAGACCATACAGGTGTTGCTGTAATACATGCCAAACGATATCGTTGCTAGGTTTTTTCAGTGCAGTACCATGCTTAAGGTAATGGTGTACTTGTTGGAATAACCAAGGATTACCTTGAGCTCCTCTACCTATCATAAGCCCATCAGCGCCAGTATGAGAGAGGACATTGATAGCATCTTCTACGGTGTTAATATCACCGTTAGCAATCACTGGGATCTCTAAGGCCTGTTTGATAGTGGCTATGGTGTCGTATTCTACTTCACCTTTAAAGCCACACTCACGGGTTCTACCATGAACGGCAAGGGCTTGGATGCCGGCATCTTGAGCAATTTTTGCGATATCCAAACCATTACGTTGGTCAGTGCTCCAACCTGTACGAATCTTTAAGGTTACGGGCACATCTACGGCAGATACCACGGCTATTAGTATATCTTTAACCAATGCAGGGTCTCGTAGTAATGCCGAGCCTGCGGCTTTTTTAAGCACTTTTTTTGCAGGGCACCCCATATTAATATCAATGATTTGTGCTCCCAGCGCCACATTGGCTTGGGCTGCATGAGCCATTTGAGCTGGATCATTACCGGCAATTTGTACACTAATAGGGGTGCTGTCATCAGCATGGGGTAGGCGGCGTTGAGATTTTTGTGTATGCCATAATGAAGTGTCAGAAGTGAGCATTTCGGCAACAGCTAGCCCCGCACCAAGTTGGCGGCACAAATGCCGAAAGGGACGGTCAGTAATACCAGCCATGGGTGCCAATATCAAGCCGTTTTCAAGCTGATGGGGACCAATGGCAAAGCCGAAAACAACGCTAGAGTGATTCATTACAAGGTAAGTAAATGCCTAAAGATTGGCTGAAATATGGCTAAAACGTGCCGGAAGTGAGCCTCAAGACTCAATAGGGTATTGTACGATTTGTACGTTTTTTGTTCAACTGAAAAGTGTCGACTTTACTGTGTTCTAGCAGTGGGTCGGACGAGAAAATATTATTTAAATATTAAAGTGACAAAAATGTTGTCGAGTGCGGTAGTGCTTAAGATACAAGCGCTCTTTAATAATTAAACCATCAGTGGGGTTGTAAACTGATAGCCCACCCACTTGCTGTTATGGGACATATTGCCACAAAGCCATACCTATAATGCCTAACAAACATGCCCCAAGCCACTGGCGAACCACTTGAGGATCTCGTTTAAGCATTTGTTGATGGAACCTTAGTCCCATCAGATGGCCTAGGGTAGTAGGTAATAGTAGCACGAGTGACCATTGCCACTGCAAGTCCACACCTGCAATAGCAAAGGCTAGCATCTTTATAACGACAAGGATAAACCAGAGTACAAATAAGGTATCACGATAAGCATCTATAGCCATTTTTCGTACTGCTACGGCTACAATTAACGGTGCCCCTATGAGTGACACACCACTAAAGTAGCCCCCTATTATGAACAATAAACGGTCTACCCAGGGAGACTGGCTGCGGATTTCCCACTTAATAATCCATGTAATAGCATAAAAACCAGTGATGGCATAAATGATCCACACCATCCAATCATTAGGCAGACTTAAAAGCCCAATCACACCCGCTAACTTTGGAATAATCATCCAACGCAGGGATTCTTTTAAAAAGGCTCGATCAATATTTTTTAAGCCTCGGCCAGCAGTAATGCTAGAAAAAATCAATAAGTGGGTTGCTATAATAGGCAAAAAGAATAGAGGCTGATCGAGCACTATGAGCAATAAAGGTAACGCCAAAGCAGCGCCACCAAAACCAAGGCCTGCACGCACAAAACCAGACCAAACAAAAATGGCGCTAATGGCTATAAGCTGTGTAGTGCTAAAATCCATAAGTATTATCTTGCATAAGTTTTGTACATCATCAATTAACGTCTTTGTCCGTCTATACGTACCCACTCGTCTTTGGAGACAACCGTGTGCATGTCAAACCATGGTTGGTAAGCTTCTATAACGGCGTCGGCTTGGTGCTCAAGAATACCGGACAAGGCAATTAAACCGGCAGGTTTGGTGAGTGCAGCCAAACGAGCTGCCATGTCGATTAGCGGGCCTGCAAGGATGTTGGCGAGCATCACATCTACGGCTGTGTCTGGGGTGTCTTCAGGTAAGAAAACAGGAATTTTTTGCGCATCAATGCCGTTGCGCCCGGAGTTGTCTTTGGTGGCTGTTAACGCTTGTGTGTCGTTGTCTACACCAACCACATGTTCGGCGCCCATAAGGACGGCTGCAATGGCTAAAATACCTGAGCCACAACCATAATCGATGACGGTTTTACCTTGCCAGTCTTGCTGTGCAATCCACTGTAAGCATAGGGCTGTAGTGGGGTGGCTGCCGGTACCAAAGGCTAAACCTGGATCTAACATAAGGTTGGCGGCCGTTGGGTCTGGTGCAGGTTTCCAGCTAGGACAAACCCATAAGCGTTCTCCAAATTGAATGGGCTCAAAGCGATCCATCCATTCCCTCTCCCAGTCTTTGTCTTCTAAAATTTCTAGTTTATGGTTTGGAAAGGGAGCGTCTAAAAATGCTTCTTGCCAACCGTTACTTAGATAGTCGAGCAGAGCGTTGCCATCGGTATCGGCTTCAAATAAACCCATAACCCGGGTGTCTTGCCACAAAGGGGTAGTGCCTTTGATAGGCTCAAATACAGGTTGGTCTGCGCCATCAAGCATGCTAACGGCTCCAGCGCCACATAATAGTAGCATGTCCTCTAAAAATTCAGAGTTTTCAGGGGTAGAGGATAACGTGATTTGAACCCAGGGCATTGTTGTGTCTCTTGGTTAAGGGGAGAATAAAAGCGCCGCCTTGGATATCCGCGGCAGCAGTGTAGATAAGGTGACAGACTTGAAGGCCGACTTTATTCTCTAGGGAGTATGTATTAACTATTTTTTTGAGTTAGAAAACAGCGTTCCCTTGTTGTGCTGGCCATCAATTAAAAACTCTTCCGCCGAAGTAAGGTCGTAACCATTACAAAGAAACATCTCCCGGCCTTGATCCAACATAAATTGGGCAGCCTTAAGTTTGGTTACTATGCCGCCGGTGGCAAACTCGTGAGTAGATGAATCTCCTTTTAAGAGTTCAGATGGTGGGATTTTAGTGACTAATTTGTACAACACCGCCTCATCATGTTCGTTAGGGTTTTTATCATAATACCCATCGATGTCGCTAAGGATAACTAACATTTCTGAGCCACTATGGTGGGCAACATGCGCAGACAGTTGATCGTTGTCGCCAAATACTTGCTCAGAAATAGTGGTGATATCATTTTCGTTAACGATAGGCAGTATGGCGTGTTCAATTTGTGAGTCTATAATCTGGCGGAAGATCTCAATATGGGCTAATGAATCAAAATCCTCTTCGGTCATTAGTACCTGACTGGTATCCACATCATAAATATCAAACAACGCTTTATAGTTACTCATCAAAATAGGCTGGCCTACTGCTGCAAGTACTTTTTTACTGATATGTTTTTTTCGATCTAACTTTAGTGCGGTATAACCTGATGAAACTGCACCTGAAGAGACTAAAATAACATCATAAATTTCCTTCAACTTGACGATAAATGAGACTAAATTAAGCATGCGCTGCTTGGCGACGGCGTTGTTTTCAGTTAGAACACCACTACCTACTTTTAATGTAATACGTTTCATTTAACTCTCGCCGATGTTGTAATTAATAAGATGCTTTTTACTCCTGTGTAATTAACTGCAGTAATCTATTATAACACAGTGGGTATTTAACATATTTCCCCCTTGGTATAACTTTAGTGATTGATTAATTAATGGGCCTAAGGAACCCACTAGGTTTTTTGTTCATGGGGTGTTGTAGATCGGTGTAAACTTTAGTATAAGCAAAAACGCCACCACAGGAGGTCTGGGGCGGCGTAGTAGAGAAGCGACTGGCTTAAAGGCCTAGCTTCTTCTCCAAGTAGTGGATATTAAGGCCCCCTTCGGCGAAAAGCTCATCCCGTACAATCTCTTGTTGTAGTGGAATGTTGGTCTTGATGCCATCAATGATCATTTCATCCAAAGCCACTTCCATGCGCTTTAACGCTTCTCTGCGTGTAGGTGCGTGGGTGATCACTTTGGCAATCATTGAATCGTAGAACGGAGGTACTGTGTAGCCGCTGTAGAGGTGTGAATCTACTCGCACACCTAAACCGCCTGGCGCGTGGAACTGGGTCACTTTGCCAGGGCTTGGCATAAAGGTCTTAGCATCTTCTGCGTTGATACGACACTCAAAGGCATGGCCATTAATAACCACGTCTTCTTGCTTTACAGACAGTGGATAGCCTCCAGCAATAAGTAACTGCTCTTTGATGATGTCTACACCGGTGATCATTTCAGACACAGGGTGTTCCACCTGAACACGGGTGTTCATTTCGATGAAGTAAAAACCGCCGTCTTCATACAAAAATTCAAACGTACCTGCACCACGATAACCTATTTCTAGACAGGCATCAGTACAGCTCTTGAGCACTTGGGCTCTAGCTGCTTCGTCCATGTGTGGTGCTGGCGCTTCTTCAACTACTTTTTGATGACGACGCTGCATAGAACAGTCACGATCATATAGGTGAATGACGCCACCTTGGCCATCGGCCAAAATTTGTACTTCCACATGGCGTGGGTTCTGTAGGAACTTTTCCATGTACAACGTATCGTTGCCAAAAGCGCCTTTGGCTTCTGCCTTGGTGATTAAAATGGAAGTGATTAGAGATTCTTCGTCGTGCACAACACGCATGCCACGACCACCACCGCCAGCAGAGGCTTTAATAATGACGGGATAGCCAATGCCTCTGGCGATGCGTTTGGTGCGTTCTTCGTCATCGTCTAGAGGGCCGTCGGAGCCTGGTACTGTGGGTACGCCGGATTGCTGCATGGCTTTGATAGCTGCTACTTTATCACCCATGATGCGAATGGTTGCTGCAGTGGGACCGATAAAAGTAAAGCCACTGTTTTCTACCATTTCTGCAAAGTCGGCATTTTCTGCTAAGAAACCATAGCCTGGGTGGATGCCCGTGGCGTGTGTGACTTCTGCAGCAGATAAAATGCGTGGAACATTCAAGTAGCTTTCTGTAGACGAATTTGGTCCGATGCACACAGCTTCATCAGCTAAGCGCACGTGCATTAGGTCTTTGTCTGCTTTGGAGTGTACCGCTACGGTTTTAATGCCTAATTCTTTACAGGCACGCAAAATACGTAGGGCAATTTCACCACGGTTAGCAATAAGAACTTTTTCTAACATAGAAAACTCCGGTATTAGGCGATGGTGACCAGAGGTTGATCAAATTCAACGGCTTCGCCGTCTTCAACTAAGATAGCAGTAATAGTGCCAGACTTGTCAGCTTCAATTTGGTTCATCATCTTCATGGCTTCGATGATACAAATGATATCGCCTTCTTTAACAGTTTGGCCTACTTCTGAAAATGCTGGAGCGCCTGGAGACGGACAGCGGTAGAAGGTACCAACCATAGGAGAAACCACTGCGTGTCCGCTCATTTCTGGCGCACTGGGTGCGGCAGCAACTAGTGCAGCTACTGGAGCAGGTTGCATAACAGGCGCAGGTTGCATAACAGGTGCAGCGGCAGCCATCATCATGGCAGGTGAGGCGCGGCTAATGCGCACAGACTCTTCACCTTCTTTGATTTCAATTTCGTTAATGTCAGACTCTTCTAGCAACTCGATGAGCTTTTTAACTTTACGAATATCCATGGGATCTCTCTGTATTTTTTATAATGATAATTAACTGCTCAAACGGCCAATGGCGGCGTCCATAGCAAAATAATAACCGTCAGCACCTAGGCCGCAAATAACGCCCTCAGCAATGTCGGATAAATAAGAATGATGGCGAAATGCTTCGCGCTGATGCACGTTACTTAAATGTACTTCAATAAAAGGGATGTTAACCCCAAGCAAGGCATCACGAAGTGCCACGCTAGTATGTGTATAAGCGGCGGGGTTAATTATGATAAATTGAACGTCGTGTTCTTGTGCTTCATGCACTGCTTCTATAAGCATATGCTCGGCGTTACTTTGCTTGCAGTCTAAAGATATACCAGCTTGTTGGCATTTAGATTGGCACTGAGACTCTATCTGCGCCAAGGTCAGATTACCGTAAATACCAGGTTCTCTCTTACCAAGGAGGTTAAGGTTGGGGCCATTAAGTAGCAGGATTTGTGCCATTAAATACGTTCCGTTGCTGCAACAAACTAATGAAGATAATAGAAGATGATAGCAGGTTGGCAGGGTTTTGCCGAAGTTTTTGTATTTTATTTAGTCCTAGAGGAGTCTTCTTGCGTCTGTTACTCTTAAGTATGCAAATTATGTTGGATCCGATTTATGACGTTGCCATACCTTTACCCACTATTTACTCCTAGAGTTGTCATTTTTTCCAGTGTGCTTTTAATGCTCACTGCGTGTTCTACTCAGCCACTAACTTCTTCTGATAAGGCGCCTGTTGCAAGCGACAAGGTTGTTGGAACGCCTTTAATAGAAGCTTCAGTATCGTCGTTAATAGCGCCTTTAGTAGAAGCCTCAGTATCGCCGTTAATAGCGCCTTCTACATCTATAAACGAGGAAGTGCTGCCGGATGAAGCTGGTGCAGGTGCTGAGAAACAGGCATCGGCATCTATAAAACCTAGTCAAAAGCCTATCGACACTGTCGCTGTTTGGTTAGGTGAAGCTGGTTGGGCCTTTGAGCAGGATAAATTAACCACGCCTAAGAATCAGAGTGCCTACTATTACTTGGCTCGTGTGTTAGCAAAAGATCCTAATAACCCTCAGGCCTTAGTGGCTCTGGAGAAAATTGTTCAGCGCTACTATGAATTATTGCAATCTAGCCTTGCTCAAGATCGGTTGGCGCAAGCTCGAGTGTATTTATCTCGAGCCGAAAAAGTGATACCTAAGCATAAGCAGCTAACTGCAATGAGAGCGTTAATTGATGGCCGCGCCGTTCAGAAGCAAGTGGCTGTAATGAGCGTCCTAGAAGCCTCCATGCCAGAAACTACAGTACCAGCCATGCGCAACCAAAAGTTACTTTTACCAACGACTCTTGTAAAGCAGCAAGATAAAATGCTGGCTCAGTGGTTAGTGATAGTGGCGAATAAAGCTCAAAGTTTACAGGCTACTATGCTAATAGTGGCGCCTACAGATGCTCAAGCACGCTGGATATATCAAACTATGAATGGTGCTGATCCAGACCAGCGCATTAGAGCTAACATTAAACACAGCAAGCCTGCACGGATAGAATTCAGCTACCTTGCCCGCAAAGATGAGCTTGAAGTTTACCCCAATTAGCACCATATAATATTGAGCTCTAGTGCTAAAATACCCACTAAGATATAAAGCCATATATAAAGGAATACACAATGCTCAACATCAGGCAGGGATTACGTAATATTAAAGAAGATTATGTTGATGGGCGCCACTGGATAATGAAGGCTGCGGTTGCTGTATTCGTGGTATATTTTTTAATAGCGTCGGTCTTAGGGTTTTATTGGAATAGCGAACCTGACGTTTCTCCACTGCCTAGTGCCAATACTGTAACAGGTGCGGCCACCACTGGGGCCTTATTGCATTTGGCTAATACTTTAATGGATAAGCCAGGCGGATACCTTTCTAACGATGTGTCTTTGCCTGGAGTGTGGATGGATAATATTCCTAACTGGGAATACGGTGTGTTAATTCAAATACGTGATTTATCCCGTGCTATGCGCAAAGATTTTAGTCGTTCTCAATCTCAATCTACAGAAGATGTGGATCTGGCTATTGCAGAACCACAGTTTAACTTTGATAGTGCAAGTTGGATATTACCGTCCAGTGAAGGTGAGTACCGCACAGGTATAGTTGCCCTCACACAGTACTTAAATAGGTTGGCAGATCCGCAACAAGGTCAAGCGCAATTTTATGCCCGTGCAGATAACTTAACCCGCTGGTTAGGCGACGTAGAAACTCGTTTGGGAAGTTTGTCGCAGCGCCTCAGTGCTAGTGTAGGTCAAAAGCGTTTAAATACCGACTTGGCGGGAGATGCCTCAGCAACGCAATCCACCAGTACTGCTAGTGAGCTAGAAATTAAAACACCGTGGTCTCAAATTGATGATGTGTTTTATGAGGCTAGGGGTGCTAGTTGGGCATTGATCCAGCTATTGCGCGCTGTTGAGGTGGATTTTAGGTCAGTATTAGAAAAGAAGAATGCGTTGGTGAGTTTGCGACAAATTATTCGTGAGTTGGAATCAACCCAAGAAGCCTTATGGAGCCCTATGGTGATGAATGGTTCTGGGTTTGGTCTGGTGGCTAATCACTCATTAGTGATGGCATCTTATATTGCTCGTGCTAATGCGGCGATTATAGACTTAAGAGGGTTGTTAACTCAGGGGTAGGTTGTGATTGTCACGTTGATCTGCGCTCGCAAAGACAGCTTGATGAGACGTCTTTGCGAGCGCAGCGAAAGCAATCGAGCTTGTGAGGGATTTAGCCCTTGTAAGCTGCAGCAGCTACTAAAATCTTAGCTTTGGCTGACTCAGCCCCTTCCCAGCTTTCTACCTTAACCCATTTGCCTTTTTCTAGGTTCTTGTAGTTTTCAAAGAACTCTTTAATTTGGTTAAGTAACAGTTCAGGCAGGTCGGAAATGTCTTGCACGTCGTTGTAAGCTTGAGTTAGCTTCTCATGAGGTACGGCCAAAAGCTTAGCATCTTCGCCAGCTTCATCCGTCATGTTTAAAACGCCTACTGGGCGACAACGGATAACACTACCTGGAATTACAGGGTAAGGAGTTACAACCAATACATCTAGGGCATCACCATCGTCTGCAAGGGTGTTGTTGATGTAGCCGTAGTTGGCTGGGTAAAACATTGGTGAAGCCATGAAACGGTCAACAAATAAAGCATCAGCGTCTTTGTCAATTTCGTACTTAACAGGGCTGCTGTTAGCTGGAATTTCAATCACAACGTAGATGTCTTCAGGTAAGTCTTTACCGGCTGGGATGTTTTGGTAGCTCATGATCTAATCTGATCCTAATAATGGTTAATAACGAAATGATAACTAATATAGTAACTAATGTGGAAGCTTAAGTTAGCTAGGCTTGGTGGTAGCGATTAACACGCTCAACCTCCTGCTTGGAGCCTAAGATTACCGGGACACGTTGATGTATATGATGAGGCTCTACGTCCATGATCGGTTGTTGGGTGTCACTGGAGGCTCCGCCTGCTTGCTCAATAAGGAAACTCATTGGGTTGCCTTCGTACATTAAGCGTAGTTTACCTGCTTTACTTGGGTCGCGACTGTCATAGGGGTACATGAAAATACCGCCGCGGGTCAAAATGCGGTGTACTTCAGCTACCATGGAGGCAATCCAGCGCATATTGAAACGTTTGCCTAGAGGGCCTTCTTCACCCAATAATAGGTCGTTAACGTAGGTTTTCATTGGTGCTTGCCAAAACCGTTGGTTAGACATGTTGATAGCAAATTCTTCAGTGCTTTCAGGCACTTGAATCTGGTCTTCTGTTTGGTAGAAGTCGCCATCTGCACCCAAGTTATACATGGCCACACCGTTACCTGTAGTAATGGCAAGTATTACAGAGGGGCCGTACAGTACGTAGCCTGCAGCGATCTGTTTGCGACCTGCTTGTAAGAAAGTATCAGTAGTAACTGCGGTGCAATCTTCTGGCAAAGCTAAGATAGAGAAAATGGTACCCACAGTCACGTTAACATCAATGTTCGAGCTGCCATCTAATGGGTCGAAGGTGACAAGGTACTGGCCTTCTACATTGCCTGCAATAGCATCATCTTCTTCCTCGGATGCAATGCCGGCAACGCTGCGGTTAGCTAGCAATGCTTGCTTTAGTAAATCGTTGGAAATAACGTCTAGCTTCTTCTGTACTTCACCTTGAACGTTTTCTTGCTCAGTAGAGCCATATAGGCCGCTTAACGCACCACCACGTAGGCGTTCGGCAATGTTTTTACAGGTGGTGGTGATAGAGTCAACTACGGAGACAAGTTGTGGGTCAACTTGGGCTTGCTCAAAGGCTTGATTGAGGCTCAACATGAGATTTTAGAGGTGTCCGTTATGGCGGATAAAATGTAAGTGGAATTATATGTTACTTACCGCAAAAAGTCTTGCGGCTTAAGTTAATTGGTTGTCCTTTTATGCGTCTTGGCTAGGTATCGTAATATGTCTTTCTTGCTGGTGGTAGCTTATGGGGTTTTAGCTGGTACAATGCTGTTGAAACTCACATCTTATACAAATTTATGAATCAAACAGCTGCTCCGGTGCCTTCTATTTCAAAGGCGCCATATAAAGTGACTCTTAAGGTAACCTTGGCGATTACTGGTGCTTCGGGTGCGCAATATGGTTTGCGCTTATTGCAGTGTCTTTTGATGGCGCAATGTGAAGTGTCCTTGATGATCTCCTCTGCAGCGCAGGTGGTGCTGGCCACGGAAACAGACCTTAAAGTGCCGTCGGCAACCGCGTCGATGCAGGCATTTTTCAGTGAGCTGTATGGCGCGCAGCCTGGCCAATTGAAAGTGTTTGCAAAGCAGCAGTGGATGGCTCCTGTGGCATCTGGTTCAGGCGGTGGCGATGCTATGGTAGTGTGCCCGTGCAGTACGGGTAGTTTGTCGGCGATTGCTTGTGGGGCGAGTAATAATCTTATTGAGCGCGCTGCAGATGTGCATTTGAAAGAGCGTCGCAAGTTGATTTTGGTGCCGCGGGAAGCGCCCTATTCAGAAATTCATCTTGAGCATATGCTTAAGTTAACACGCATGGGTGCGGTGGTTATTCCAGCTAGCCCTGGGTTTTATAATCGCCCCCAAAATGTGGCAGATATGGTGGATTTTGTGGTGGCGCGAATCATGTCGCAACTCGGTTTGCCACAGACTTTAGTGCCTGCGTGGGGAGAATAGAAAAATTCCAGCAATTGCGCTGATTTTTGCTCTATTTGACGTTGAATCGCGCTATAATATGCGCGCTAGTATTTGTACCATTTTTTAAAGAGGTTTATGTCATGTCCGTAGCTTATTATATGCAGCAATTAGGTGCCCAAGCTAAAGCTGCTTCTAAGGTTTTGGCTACAGCGCCGACTATGGCAAAAAATAATGCCCTTTTAGCTATGGCCAGCGCTCTAGATGCAGCTAGATCAAGCCTAAAAGAAGCCAATGAAAAAGATTTGGCGGTTGCTCGAGATAACAGCTTAGATGACGCTATGCTTGATCGCCTAAGAGTTACAGACGAAGGCATTGACGCCATGATGCTTGGCCTACGACAGGTTGCAGAGCTTGCCGACCCTGTAGGCGAAATTTCAGAAATGAGCTTTCGTCCGTCTGGTATTCAGCTTGGTAAAATGCGCGTGCCATTGGGTGTGGTAGGGATTATTTATGAGTCGCGTCCCAACGTTACTGTAGATGCAGCTAGCTTATGTATTAAGTCTGGCAATGCTGCCATTTTAAGGGGTGGTTCAGAAGCCACTCATTCAAACCAAGCCATCGCCCAGTGCGTAAAGCAAGGGTTGTTAGCGGCAGGTTTACCAGCCGCATCGGTTCAGGTTGTTGAAACTACAGATCGTGCTGCTGTAGGCGAACTCATCACGCTGACAGAATTTGTTGACGTTATTGTGCCTCGCGGCGGTAAGAGCTTGATTAAACGGGTGAGTGCAGAGGCTCTTATTCCTGTGATCAAACATTTAGACGGTAATTGTCACGTGTATATTGACGACCAAGCCGACGCCAGCAAGGCCATTAATATTGTTATTAATGCGAAAACTAGACGTTATGGTGTATGTAACGCGATGGAGTCTTTGTTAATTGCTGAGTCTCGTGCAGAAGAGCTATTGCCGCAGCTGGCTCAAGGTTTACAAGAATTTGATATTGAGCTGCGCTTGTGTCCTCAAGCTATCGCACTAATAGGCAGTTACACAGCCACTATTGTTGCAGCCACAGAAGATGATTGGTATACAGAATATTTGGCCCCCGTGTTGTCTGTTAAAGTGGTAACAGACATGGATGCAGCTATTGAACATATCAATGTTTATGGCTCTCACCATACTGATGCTATTGTGAGTGAAAATTACACCAAAGCCCGCGAGTTTATAGCGCGGGTGGATTCAAGCTCTGTGATGATTAATGCGTCCACAGCTTTTGCAGATGGCTTTGAATACGGCCTTGGTGCCGAAATTGGTATTTCTACAGATAAGATTCATGCTCGTGGGCCTGTTGGGTTACAGGGTCTAACATCTCAGAAGTATGTGGTTTTTGGTGATGGTCATACTCGAGGTTAATGCTACAGCCACAGCTAAGGTATTGTGGGGTGGTACTTTTGACCCAATACACCAAGGCCATGTGTTATCAGCTATTGAACTAAGTAAATACTTAGGGGTGCAGCCGATAGAGTTGCTGCCAAATAGTCAGCCTGCCCATAGACAAAGCCCTGTAGCCACGGCGCAACAAAGGGCAAAGATGTTGTCTTTGTCTATTGCAGCCCATGACGAATTAGTGATGGATACGCGTGAAGTTAAGCGCCAAGGGCCAAGCTATAGTGTGTTAACTATGGCTGAAGTAAGGCAAGAAGTAGGCCCTGTTATGCCATTAATATGGTGCATGGGAATGGATGCTTTTTCTGGATTACAGCGATGGCATCGTTGGCACGAATTATTAGATTATGGGCATGTTTTAGTGCTGACCCGGCCTGCAAGCTGCTGGCCGCAAGATCCTGAATTGCTTACGTGGTATGCAACTCACAAAGTGGACGATGCTAAAGATCTTTTAGCTTCGCCATATGGTCAGGTGGCCCACCTGAAATTAGGGCAACATGCTGTATCTGCAACACAGATACGGCAGCAACTGCGTTTAGGTTATAAACCAAGCGCAACAGAATTAGCGCCTGCAGTGGCACAATACATTGCAAGCCAAAGCCTATATGGCATTAATTAGATTTTTGGAACTCGACTTATGGCTATGCCAATGAAAAAATTATTAAAATTGATCTCTACCTCTTTAGAGGACATGAAAGGCAAAGACATCGTGGTATTAGATGTACGTGACTTATCAAACGTAACTGATTACATGGTAATCGCTACAGGTACATCAAACAGACATGTAAAATCCCTAGCTGACGAAGTGTCATTTCAAGCTAAACAAAACGGTGTTATACCTTTGGGTATTGAAGGGGACATGAGCGGTGACTGGGTATTGTCTGATCTTGGAGATGTTGTGGTACATGTAATGCAAGCTGAAGCCCGCGAGTTCTACGACTTAGAGCGTTTGTGGAACCCTGCCCTTAAAGGGAATTTATCTAGCGATGTAGAGCCGCGCGTATAAATGAAAATTAAGTTGCTAGCGGTGGGCACTAAAATGCCTGCTTGGGTCACTCAAGGCTACGACGAGTATGCTCGCCGTATGCCCAGTGACATGCAGCTTCAGTTACAAGAATTAGGCTTAGGCTTTCGTGGCAAAGGTGCAGATTTAAAACGTGCCATTGCTAAAGAAGGTGAGCAAATGTTGGCCTCGATCCCAGCCCAGGATCATGTGATTGCCCTTGATGTTCTCGGCACGCCATGGAGCACCGAGCAACTGGCTAAACAGTGTGGTGATTGGCGTATG
>Ga0115004_10002651_pt1 | contig 14706 bp, 15 predicted proteins | sample ArcticOcean_MG_C_10_FD_88737 | JGI IMG/M metagenome (GOLD analysis project Ga0115004, IMG submission 88737) | Marine microbial communities from western Arctic Ocean - ArcticOcean_MG_CB11_90 | ecosystem: Environmental > Aquatic > Marine > Oceanic | place: Arctic Ocean: Canada Basin | collected...
GTAAGAGCAGCAACAGAGTCAATAACAAGTACTGATATTGATCCAGATTTAATTAATGTATCTGCTATTTCTAAAGCTTGTTCTCCTGTATCTGGCTGAGAAATTAATAACTCACCAGTTTTAACTCCTAATTTTTTTGCATAAATAGGATCCAGTGCGTGTTCAGCGTCAACAAAAGCACATATTCCACCTTTTTTTTGAGCCTCCGCTAATACTTGTAGTGCTAAAGTTGTTTTTCCAGATGATTCTGGGCCGTAAACTTCTATAATTCTACCTTTTGGTAGCCCTCCGATGCCAAGTGCTAAGTCTAGGCTTAAAGACCCTGTTGATACTGCCTCGATATCTAATGCTTGCTGCTGACCAAGTTTCATTACTGAGCCTTTACCAAAGTTTTGGTCTATTTGGCTAATTGCAGCTTCTAAAGCTTTATTTTTTTCTTTTAATTCTTGTTCTTTTTTACTGTCTGATTTTACTACTTTTAGATTATTTTTTATCATTTTTTATCCTTTTATTTGTTCGAATCGTTAGAATAAATGTACACACTTTGTTCTTTTTATTCAAGTACAAAAAAATAATGATAAAAAAGTTAAAATAGTTATGATCTTTTAAGGTTTTCTAATGTTAGTTCTCCAATAACAGCTAATAGTTCGAACTTAGATACGGCAAAATTTCTTTCTGCTATTGCATTACTTATTCTTGCCTCCAAAAGTAGGCTTCTGGATTGAATAACTTCAAGTGTTGTTCGTGTATTTCCAGAGTCATATTCTAGCGTAATACCTTCGTTTGCAATTTCTGCTGCCTTAACTTGAGCCTGAGTAGCCTTTAAAACACTTTCAGATGATTGATAAGCAGACCATGAATTTGTGGTATCTGTTTTTACTTCGTTAATTATATCTTGAAGGAGTAAGCTACTTTGTTCTTTTTTAAATTTTGATTTTTTAAGTGAAGAATAGTTCTCACCACCTTTAAAAAGTGGAATGGTAATTGTTGCCTTAAGAGTTTCTTGATCTATTTCATCGACAGAAGAATTAAGATCTTTATTTTGAGCCTGGGTATAATTTACCGATGCCGATGGAGAAAATTTAGATTTTTCAATATCTACATTTTTTTTTGATATTTTATAGTTTAGTTTAGAGAGAAGTAATTTCGGGTTGTTTTTTTTTGAAGATATAAAGGCAGTATTGAGATCTGCTGGAAAATTTAAACTAATATTTTTTATAAAATTATTTTTTATAATTGCTTTTGGAGCAGGAAGTCTAATTATTCTTTCAAAATTACTTCTAGCTGTTAAGAGTTCAGTTTCCGCCGCAATAAATTTTGCATTGGCACCGGCTAATGACGATTCTGATTGAGCTAAATCAGTTAATGTTATTTCACCTTTTTGTAAACGGGAACTATCAGATTCGACTTGTCTCTCAAATAGATCAACGTTTGATAAATTAAATTGCGTGTTTTTAATTTTATAAACTAAATCGTAATAAGCTGTTGCAGATTTTAATAAAATTTGTTGTTCTGTATTTTTAAGATTAAGTGCTGCTTGATCAGACTCTAATTTTGATTTTTTAATAGAGTTGTAACCTTGAAAACCTCGAAATATTTTTTGATCAATAGAAACAGATTGTATTTCGGAAGTATTACTACTATCAGGCAATGTGACACCGGCTTGGTTCGTTCTATTAGAATTTTGTTGACTTGTTTGACTTCCTAAAATGGAAACACTGGGCAAGAACTCACTTCTTGCAATATTTATATTTTCTTTTACAGCCTTGTAGTTTTCTCTTGAAGCATTTAAAACTGGATTATTTTTATAAGCACTTTCTAAATAAGTTAAAAATTCAGTAGCAAAAAGTGCATTCGTATTAAAAATTAAAATTGAAAAAATAATAATAAATTTCATATTAATTGAATTTAATTTTATTAAACCTATGTTTCTTGTCTAGATAAAGAACTGCATAAGCTTTTTTTGTTAAATCTGTAAGCATTTGCTTGGTTATTCTTTCATAATACATAATAAAATTTTTTACCTGTGATGGAGACATAATTTTTTTTCCTTTAGATGTCAATTGAAGCTTTTTCTCTTGTAGGAGTCTCCATTTATAAACACATTTAAAATTAGGAACTCTTAAAAAAATCAATCTGTCTATCTTGTTAAAAATTTCTGCATAGTCATTTTTTAACTCATAGTTAACTTTTGATCTCCATATATGATCTGGGTCATGTTTTTTTTCTAAAATATTAATTGATTTTTTTAAATATTTTTTTTTTTGTGGCTTTGCTCCTACACACCAACCTTCAAATATTATTATATCTGGTTGTTTTTTTATATTTTGCCATTTTTTTTTTGGAACCCGATCGTCTTTTGATTTATCAAAAAGAGGAATAGTTAATGGTTTAAATTTTTTTTTAGTTAAATTTATCAGTGTATTTTTTATTAAACTTGTATCATGTGTGCCAGGGACCCCTCTAGTTTTAAAAAGATGATGGACTCCTTTTGACATTTTTATTCTTTCTGATAATTTTTTATAAAAATCATCTATCGAAAAATAAACTACTCGTAAATTATATTTTTTTTCTAAGATTAGTTTAATAATTTGAGTAATAGTACTCTTGCCCGCCCCCTGTCCACCTGTAAGTCCTATTATTTTAATTTTTTTACTTTGCTGGAAGTCTTGATAAATCTTTTTACAAATAGGTAGATAATAAAATTTTAGTTGTCCAAGTTTATCATGAAAAGGTTCACTTTGAACTTCCTGTGTAGCTAAGAAATTTAAATATTTTTTTTCTAAAATATTAGTAGGTTTTTTTTTAAGCATTTTTTAGAGCACGTTCTAAAAATTCTAAACGATCCTGTCCCCAAAATAACTCATCATTAAAGATATAAGTTGGCACTCCAAAAACATTTTTTTCTACAGCTTCCTCTGTGTTGTCTGTGTAAATTTTGGAAACCTTTTCTGACTTTGCGAGTGTGGACAATTCTTTAAAATCAATTTTGAAGCTATTACTTACTATCTCTATATTTTTTTCGTCTGATATGTTTTTCTCTTCACTCCATAGTTGTTTTAAAAGTTCATGGCCAAACACAACTTTCGTTCCTAATAAATTAGCAGCTATAGTGAATTTTGCTGGGAGATGTGGATCTTCTGGTGGAAAAAATTTTGGCTTAATATTGGTTTTAATATTTAAAAATTCACTCCATCTTTTTATTTCATCTAGTCGATATTTTTGTCTTTGTGGTGATCTTTGTGGGACAGGAATACCTCCTGTTTTAACAAATATGCCTCCAACTAGATCACAAGGTTTTTCAATAATTTCAACATTATATTTTTTTGCAATAGACTGAAACTTCGAAGATCCCAGGTATGCAAAAGGAGATGGAAGAGCGTAATAATATTCAATTATCATAATTATTAAGTGATTAAATCTTTTTTAGTTATTTAAGCAAATGTTTATAAGAATATATGTTGCTAGACTTATCCACAAACTGACTAGATATAGACTCAATGTTCACGTTTTGATTCATATTTGATTCTAGTTTGGACTCATTTTACAACCCTCTAGTGTGTAAATTCTTCAGTGTTCTTAATATTGGATACGCTGTTTTTTAACTCTTTTTCACTTTCTCTAAAAGAAACAATAAATATAAATAGGTTAAATAAAATCAACATTATTTGGAATAATAAAAAATTAAAGTTGTTACTGAAAGCTAGGTATAGAGATAATAGAATTAAAATAGCGGACGTAAAAAAAACACGATACCTAAACACAGCTATAATAGACAGCGAGTGAATAATTAGCTTGAAAAGAGACATTTGTGAAGGTCCAAAGTACCGCTTTCCTCTAAGTGAATTTATTTCATTATATTTTTTAATATGTTTCTTAAAAGAACCTGAAAAACTACTCCACAAACTCGCTTTAGTTGACAAGATATCTAAGTCAATTTTTGTTAAACAGCTATAATTTCCAAAATTAACGAGTTTTCCCGTTGTTAGTAAGGTTAAGTATTTATGAATTTGATAAAGCAATTGAAATAAACGTCCTTCTGATCTCTTTACACGTTTTGCTACCACAGATGTGTCAGGTTCTAGTAAAACTTTATTCACTAATAATTTTAACTCTTCAGGTCTATCTTCTCCATCACCATCCATTAAAATAACATAATCTATATTTGAATTTTTTGACAAATATTTTATACCAAAAGCATTGCACCTTGCGTGACCTTTATTTTCATTCATATTAATAATTTTAATAGAATAAATGTTAGATGGAATTTTAATATCAGAACTGTTTGTCGTAGAAGAATCGTTAATAATAACACAGCTAAATTCAGTATCTGGAATGTCTTTAATATTATCGTTAATATTACTTAAAAGTTTTTTTAAAGACTCCCAATCATTATAAATAGGAATTAAAATAATAAATTTTTTCATCTTGTGCCAATCATACATATGCCTTGAAGTTGAATTTTACCAAACTCACCTGGACAAATTGATTCTAGAACTTTTGCGTTACCTGTATAAATTACTCCTCCGTCTAACTTTAAATTCTTTAATTTAGAATTCAGATTATTAAACCACTGAGGTCGAGATTTAAGATGGTAGGATAAATTTCCGCCTAACCATTCATCGCCTACAACTATAACAATTTTATTGGTAAAATTTTCGTTCCACCTAGTTTGAACCAGTCTTGCAATTTCCTTACCTGGAAAATCAGTTCTTTTATTGTCTTTAGAAAAAGATACATATAAATATGCCGCGGGAGAAAAAGTAAAAATAAATATAAACATTATCATAAATCTTCTTAAGTGATTGAGATTAATTTTTGACTCAAAAATGTAAATAAATAACAGCCCAAAAAATAAGTAGAATGGTGTCATCCACATAGTTCTAATGTTCGCACCTAAAATTAGCGAAGTTAACAACATTAACAAGATCGGTAGTAGTGTTACAGACATTAAGAAAACTAACTTTTCATCACGAAAATTAAATCTAAATTTAAATTTTGATATAATTAAAATTAGTAGACCAAAAAAAGGTATTAGAATTCCTATTTGCTTAAGTGTAAATTTTAAAGGATAGAGTAAATGATTTAAAAAATTGCTGTCTCCAATACTTGTTCTTTTAAGTCCGTAAAAAATTGTTTTAAAGTTGTTGTCAATCAACCATATGAGGTGTGGTGCCAAAACTAATAAAAAAACTATGACTGAGATAAAACATTTATAATTAAATTTTTTATTCTTTTTTAATCTAAAAATAAAAAAAACTACCATCCCAATTAGTAGATAAACGAATAAGTATTTTGAAAGAACTCCCAAGGCAGCAAATAGGCCCAATAAAGTCCAATTCTGAATTTTGTCATCTTTAATACATTGCCAAAAATAATAAACTGCTAAAGTCCAAAAAGGAATTTGACAAATATTGACATTAAATTCTGGTGACGTGAAGTTATAAAAATAAACTCCCTCGAGCAAAAGAACCGAAAGTAAAGCGTGTACTTCATTTTTTAAAAATTCTTTAGCCAATTTAAAAACAACAACAAAAGAAAATACAATGAATATTTGGCTTAACAAGTAATAAGCCCAATCTTGTCTTCCAAAAATTTGGTAAAAAATTTCTGGAAAAAAAGCACTTAAAGGAGGGTGTTTTTCAAATCCCCAATCTAAATTGCTTGCCCAAGCTAATGCCTCTATAGTATCAAGAGGCAAGTTTACATTCGAAATAAACGGAACAAGCGTCCAAACAAATAAATGTGTAAAAAGAAATAGGTTAAAGAATAAAGAAATATTTTTTTTTTTTATCATTTTTATCGTAAATTAATACAATTTAAAGTCTATTGACACGTAAAATTTGAAACATATACTCGCATCTTTTTAAAATATGACAAAAAAACCCACTAAAAAAACTGTTAAAAAAACTGTTAAAAAAAATGTTAAAAGCATTTTAATAAAGGTAGAAAAAAAATCAAACGGTAAAAATTATGTACCTCGTGACAAAGAAAAATATATGTGCACTAAACATAAGCTGTTTTTTAAAGAAGAGTTGCTTCGTTGGAAATCAGATATAATTAAAGCCAATAGCTTAACTAACCTTTTAAATTCTTCAGATGACAGTGTTGCATCTGCGGATATGGTCGACCAAGCATCCTCGTATACGGATAAGTCTGTTGAGATGAAAGCCCTAACACGAAGTAGAAAATTAATCGAAAAGATTGAATCCGCACTTCGTAGGATCAAAGATGACACTTATGGTTATTGTGATGAAACTTCTGAGCCTATCGGTTTAAAAAGACTTGTAGCAAGACCCATTGCAACTCTTTCAATCGAAGCTCAAGAAAGACATGAGCGAGACGAAAAAATATTTATTGACGATTAAATAACAGGAACCTTTTCATTTTTTTCAAAAAGATCATAACCTTTTTGAACTGCATCTCTTTGTGAGATTAATTTATACCATCTTGATAGATTGGTATAATTTTTAAGCCCAATATCATGCCAATCATGTCTAGCGATCCAGGGAAAGGTTGCAATATCTGCTATGGAATAAAAATTTCCAGCTAAGTAATCTACCTTAGATAATCTTTCATCTAATTCTTTATAAATTCTAGTACAAACTTTAAAATATCTTTCTTCTCCAAATTGACTTTTGCCTGGGTTGTAATGGTGAAATTGATGATGTTGACCCAGCATTGGACCGATGTAAGCCATCTGTGCCATTAGCCACTGATTGACAATTGTTTTTTTGTCTTGGTCGTAAAACTTCCCACTCTGTTCTCCTAAATAAACTAAAATAGCACCAGACTCAAAAAGACTAAAATTATTTTTATGATCTTTAATAACTGGTATTTTGCTGAATGGGCTTATTTTTTTAAAATCAGGTTTGAATTGATCATCTTTAGATATGTCAACTAATGTTACTTTGTAATCATATTTTATCTCTTCAAGCATAATGGAAATTTTTTTTCCATTAGGAGTATTAGCGGTGAAGAGCTCTATCATTTTTTTAGACCAAGTCTATCATGTATGCTTTTCGAAGCTGTAGTAAATTCAAATCTATATGTTTCGTTAGGTTTGGCTCTTTTAAAGCAAGCTCTAGCCGCTAAAGCTGCCTCGTGAAAACCAGATAAAATGAGTTTTAATTTTCCTGGGTAAGTACAGATATCTCCAACGGCAAAAATACCTGCTTTGTTAGTTTGGAAATTTTCTGTATCAACAGGAATGGTTTTTTTATCAATATTTAAGCCCCATTCAGAAATTGGTCCAAGCTTCATAATAAGACCAAAAAAACTTAAAATATAGTCAGTTTTAATCTTTTCTAACTTTCCACCCTCGTACTCAACTTCAATTCCTGACATTGTTTTATCTCCTACAATAGACTTTAAGTTACAAGGAGTTTTTATCAATATTTTACCCTCTTTTTCTTTTTGTTTGATCTCACTTAAGGTATGAGCAGCACCTCGAAATTCTGTTCTTCTATGAATCAAGGTAATTTCATTTGACTTTGAAAGTTCTAAAGCCCAATCTAATGCTGAATCTCCCCCTCCAAATATTGATATTTTTTTATTTTGGAAAAGATCCTTGTTGGTTACCGAATAAAAAATTTGATTGCCTTCAAATTTTTCAGCTTCCTTAAGCGTAAGTTTTCTTGGCTCAAAAGAACCTACACCTCCTGCAATAATAATATTAGGTGCTGAGAAAAAATTTCCCTTATTAGTTTTTACGATCCAAAAATTATTTTCTTGTTTAATTTCTTCTACCCGCTGACCTAAGTGAAAACCAGCTTTAAACGGTTCTATTTGTTTTAATAAACCATTTGTAAGTTCTTCACCTGTGCACTCTGGAATGGCTGGAATATCATAAATAGGTTTGTCAGGGTAAAGTTCTATGCACTGACCTCCTGAACGATTTAAATTATCTATAATTTCACATTTTAATCCGATAATTCCAAGTTGATGAACAGCAAACAGACCTGTTGGTCCTGCTCCAATTATAATAGCATCTGTTTTTATCATTTAAGTTTGCTTTAAAGGTGTTGTTACTTCTAGACCATCAAGATCATTTGAAATAATAATTTGACAACTTAATCTACTGTTTTTTTTTGGCTCATAGGCCATGTCTAACATATCCTGTTCTGCATCCTGAATTTTTTCAATTTTATCTACCCAATTTTCTGAGACATAGACATGGCAAGTTGCACAAGCCATTGAGCCTCCACAATCTGCGTCTATTCCCTTGATGTTATTTTGCAAAGCTCCTTCCATAACAGAAAGGCCTGTTGGGACTTCAACTGTAATTTTTTCTTTATTATGTGAGATATAAGTAATTTTTGGCATTAAACCCAATATAAGTATTAAAATTAATAGGACAAGTGTTTAAAGTTACACATCTATTAGAGGTTTAAAACCAATTAAACCCTAAATTGTTAAATAATAACGATGTTGTTTTTGTTAGATTTTTTATTTTTTATGATGATAATTAAATTAAAATAAGAAACTAAAAACATAAAAATGTCTAAATATAAAGAAATTTACAATTCATCTATAAAAAATAAAGAAGACTTTTGGAAAAAAATTTCTGATGATATTTTTTGGTATGAGAAACCAACAAAAATTTTAAATACTGAAAACCCGCCTTTTTATAAATGGTTTGAAGATGGTGTGACAAATACTTGCTACAACGCATTAGATCATCACGTAAATAATGGGAGGGGAGAAAAGATAGCAATTATTTACGATAGTCCTATCACAAATACACAAAAAAAAATTACTTACAATGAGTTGTTAAATAAAGTTGTTTTTTTTGCAGGGGCCTTAAAAAAACAAGGTGTTAATAAAAAAGATAGAGTTATTATTTATATGCCTATGATTCCAGAGGCAGTGATCGCTATGCTAGCTTGTGGAAGAATTGGTGCCGTACACTCGGTCGTCTTTGGAGGTTTTGCTGCAAATGAACTTGCTAGCAGGATAGATGACTCTAAAGCTAAAATAATTATATCAGCTTCCTGCGGTTATGAACCGGGTCGAACGATTGAATACAAACCTCTTTTAAATAAAGCTATAGAATTAGCAAAGAACAAACCGAACAAATGTATTATTTATCAGAGAGAAAAATTTAAAGCTGTACTTGATCCTGCTATCGATATTTCCTGGGAAGAATCGTTAAAAGATGTTGAGCCAGCCGAGTGTGAAAAAATGAAAGGAAGCGACTATGCTTACATTCTTTACACATCGGGTACAACTGGATTACCAAAAGGGATTGTGAGAGATATTGCTGGTCACATAGTTGCTTTGAAATGGACAATGAAGAATATTTACAATATTGACCAAGATGACGTGTGGTGGTCAGCTAGTGACATTGGTTGGATTGTAGGACATTCTTATATTGTCTACGCACCTTTGTTTTATGGCTGCACAACAGTTTTGTTTGAAGGTAAGCCTGTTGGAACACCTGATCCTGGAGTTTTCTGGAGAGTTATTTCTGAACATAAAGTTAAATCTCTTTTTACGGCACCTACGGCTATTAGAGCTATTAAAAAAGAAGATCCTAATGGAGAGTTTTTTAAAAAATATGATTTAAGTAAATTTGAAAAATTGTTTCTTGCGGGGGAAAGAGCTGATCCTGATACAATCAAGTGGTTTGAAAAGCTTTCAAACACTCCAGTCATAGATCATTGGTGGCAGACTGAAACGAGTTGGGCAATAACAGCGGATTGCACAGGAATAGAATCTTTTCCAGTTAAATATGGCTCAGCTTTTAAACCTGTACCTGGCTATGATGTAAAAGTATTAGACTCTAATAGAAAAGAAGTTAAGCCGGGTGTAATGGGAGATATTGTTGTTAAACTTCCTCTACCTCCTGGAACGTTCCCTACTCTTTGGGAGGCAGATGATCGCTATAAAATAAACTATATGTCGACTTACCCTGGTTATTACCAAACCTATGACGCAGGACATATTGATGAAGATGGTTACGTTTGGATTATGTCACGAACAGATGATGTTATTAATGTTGCAGGACATAGATTGTCTACTGGCGCAATAGAAGAAGTGTTAGCAGAACATAAGGACGTAGCCGAATGCGCTGTTCTTGGAATCGCAGATAAACTCAAAGGTCAGATTCCAATCGGTTTACTTGCCCTAAAAACAGGAGTCACTAAAGATAAAAAAGAAATTACTGATGAATGTATAAAAATGGTTAGAGATCAAGTTGGGCCTGTTGCAGCCTTTAAAATAGCTATTATTGTTAAAAGATTACCTAAGACAAGATCTGGAAAAATTTTGAGAGGAACAGTAAGAAAGATTGCTGATAACGAAGCTTATAAAATACCAGCTACTATAGATGATCCAATGATTCTAGAAGAGATAAAAGCAGACTTAATTGAAAATAATATATTAAAAATCTAACGGCTGACCTGAGCCTTCAATATTAACCTTACCATCAGACATTACTATTCTTCCATTAATAATTGTTGCTGTTGGAAAACCTTTTACAGTAAAATTATTAAATGGCGTCCAACCACACTTGCTTGCAATCATTTCATCTTTAATAGTTTGCTCTTTACTCATATCTACAATTGTTAAATCAGCATCAAATTCTTCTTTGATATAGCCTTTTTTTTTAATACCAAAAATTTTGCAAGGGTTTTCACACATTAATTTAATTAAATGTTCTAGGCTTAATTTTTCATTGTTAACATGATTTAACATAATAGGTAGAATGGTCTGTACTCCAGGCATACCCGAAGGTGAGGCAGGATATTTTTTCTTTTTATCTTCTTTTGAATGTGGAGCATGATCAGAACCTAGAACATCAACAACAGAATTTTTAACTGCTGTCCATAATCTGTCGTAATGTTCTTTTTTTCTAATAGGTGGATTCATTTGAGCAAATGTTCCGAGTTCATTGTAGCAATTGGGGGCGTATAAAGTTAAGTGTTGAGGTGTTATTTCAAAAGTCACATTTTTTTTATGCATTGCTAAAAAGTCAACTTCATCTTTTGTGGTAACGTGTAACACATGAATTTGTTTGTTATATCGTTCTGCTATTTTGACAACTCTACGAGTAGATGAGATCGCACATTCTGTATTTCTCCAATCTAGATGAGAATGAACGTCTCCTTCTTTGATGAATCTTTTTCTTAAATTTAATATTTCCTCGTCTTCAGAATGAATAGAAACTATTCTATCACTTTGAGAGATGACTTTTTCAATGTCTGCTTCCTTGTCGACTAACAATTTACCAGTTGAAGAACCAGCAAAAAGTTTAACACCACAGCAACCTTTTAAACCCTTTAATTTTGAAAGTTGTTCTACGTTTTCTGGAGTAGCTCCAAAATAAAAAGCATAATTACAATGCATTCTATTTTTTGCTAAGTTTAGTTTTTTATCAAATTCAACTAGATTAGAAGTTGGTGGATTAGTGTTAGGCATTTCAAATACTGATGTGACACCACCAAGTACCGCTGCTCTACTTCCACTTTCTAAATCTTCTCTGTCTGTTGAGCCAGGCTCTCTAAAGTGTACTTGTGTATCAATAAAACCTGGAAGAACCAGTTTGTTTGAAGCGTCAAAAATTTTACTTTCTTTTACTTCTATTTTTCCAATTTTTTTAATCTTATGGTCAACAATGCCAATGTCTATTTTTTCAAATTTTCCATTGATGTAACAAGTACCGTTTTTAATAATAAGGTTGTAATTATCTGTCATAACTAAAGTATGTTATATCCTATAAACTTATAAATATAAAAAATTATCTAATTATTTTTACCTAACTTTTATTATTGTTTCACCAGATGCTATTAGAATATTTTTATTTCTATAAATTTCAATTTTTACGATTAATATTTTTTTAAAATTAATTTTTTGAACAATAGTACTTATAATTTTTATTTTTTGATTTTGTGATACAGGTTTTTTAAAATTTAAGCTATATGAAACTAAAAGGTTATTTTTGACCTGAAAGTAATTGCCTAAAAGAGTGGAAACTAATGAACCTATTAACATGCCATTGGCTATAACTTTAGCATTTTTTTTATTATAATGAGCGGGATTATAGTCTTTAATTAGTTTTGCAAAATTATGTATTAGTGAAGCAGTTATCAATCTTTCGTATTTTGATTTATCTCCAATTTTAATATCTTTAAATTTCTTATCATTGATAAAAAATTTATTTACTTTACTTTTTTTCATCAAAAACAAACAGCTTTAAATAAAAAATTTAACATTCTCTATAAAATCTGCTCTCCCAACTATTACCTGATTTGCTTTAATCTGTTTATCTTTATAGCCAAAAGAAATCCCAAGTAGAATATTTATATTTTTATCGATTTTTAGTTCTTTTCTAATTATATTTGGATAATTTCTAAGTGTACCTTGAGCACAGCTAGAAACACCATATGCTTTCATGGCTAACATTAAAGTTTGAACATACACACCAACATCAATAGCAATAGAAGGTCCAAATTCTTTTTTCATACCTATGAAGCAAACGTGAGGCGCATTATACATTTTATAATTTAGCAAGAATGCTTTCTCTCTTGCTGCCTTATCTTCTCTTTTAATTTTCATTTTTTTATATAGCTCTGATGCTGCTCCAACTTGTCTAGTCATATAGACTAATTCAGATTTAAAATCAGAAGGATACTCGTAGTCCGAATCTGGTTTAATTCCTTTACTGTGTGATTTGAGAAATTTTTTTATTAAATTATTTTTAGATCTTCCAGAACTAACAAATGAAAACCATGGCTGTATATTGCAATTTGAAGGAGAATACTGGGCAAGTTCGAATATTTTTGCCATTATATTTTTTGGTACTTTTTTACTTAAAAAACCCCTAATAGACCTTCGACTCTTTATAGTACTTACAATACTCGAATTTTTTTTTTTTAACATTTTTTTTAAAAACGGGATAGAATTATTAAGTAGACTTATATTATACATTAAAAACTATAAAATGAAAAATAATCAAATCGTTATACTTGAGGATAGAGGTTTAGTTTTAGTTAAAGGGGCTGAAGCTAAGGAATTTCTTCAAAATATTATTAGTAATAATATAGATAAAGTAAATGAATCAAATTCAATCTTTTCTGCAATTTTTACTCCTCAAGGTAAATATTTATATGAATTTTTTATTATAAAAAATAGTGAAGGATTTTTGTTAGATTGTGATAATACTTTTAAAGAAGATCTTATTAAGCACCTCTCAAAATATAAACTAAGATCAAAAGTCGAAATTAAAGATTTGTCGTCCTCTTATGTAATAGGAGTTACTAGCGAAGAAAAATTTAAAGAAATTAAAAATGAAGTGGGCTCTAAAGAAAAGACTATATTGTATAGAGAAAGTCCTTTTTTTTTAGACACCCGTTCAGTAAAATTAGGAGCCAGAATTTTATCAAGTCTTGAGAAATTACATCTTACAATAAAAAAATTGAATTTAAAAATTGTAGATAAGTCCAATTATTTAAAAACCGCTCATATAGAAGGGATACCTATTCAAGGAATAAAAAATCTTCAAGATAGATTGTTTAGCTTAGAATCTAATTTTGAAGAATTAAACGCTATTGATTTTAAAAAAGGTTGCTATGTCGGCCAAGAAAATACTGCAAGAATGAAATTAAAAAACAAAGTTAGACGAAAACTTATTCCAATTATTGCAAAAGATAATTTAAAAATTTCGGATGAAATCAAGTTTAAAGATAAGGTAGTTGGAAAAGTACTAATTGATGGTACCTACCCTTTTGCTTTAATCAAACTTTTTGACCCAGATTTTTCAGAATTTTATAAAGAAGATTTAAAAGTTAATGAGACTGATATTCAAATACTAGTTCCTTCTCATTTCAAGTTTTAAAATGGAGACCAATATTTTGTTTTTTCTTTGTGTTGTTCCTGCAATTATTATTTTTGGTATTGCTAAATCAGGATTGGGGGGATCTATTGCACTAATCTCTATTCCATTAATGACTGTTGTTATGCCTTTAGGACAAGCTTTAGCAGTTATCTTGCCCATACTTATTCTTTCTGATTTTATTGCTGTTTACAGATTTAGAAAAGAATTTGATCTTGATACTTTAAAATTAATAATTCCTTTCTCTGCAATTGGAATTTTTGTTGGTTCTATAACTTTTTCTTATTTTTCAGAAGATCTATTGAAATTTATTGTAGGTTTGATGGGGTTTCTTTTTTCAGCGCATTATTTTTTATTTAAAAAAAATAAACTTATTCTTACTAAAAAATCTTTTTTAAAAGGTAGTGTTTGTTCAACTGTTGCTGGCTTTACTAGTTTTTGTGTTCATGCTGGAGGAACACCAACAAGCATTTATCTTCTACCTTTAAGAATGAAAAAAGAAATATACGTCGGAACAAGAGTTGTGTTTTTTACATTCGTAAATTTGATAAAATTTCCTTTTTACATAAGCCTTTCTATGATTACTCTTGAGAGCTTCAAACAATCCATGATTCTTTTTCCATTATCTGTTCTAGGGATTTTAATTGGTTATCAAATTTTAAAATATGTTGAAGAAAGTCTTTTCTATAATATAATTTATACTCTTATATTAATAACGAGCTCTAGATTGGTTTATAGCTATATTTTTTAGATTAATTTTCTTATTTTGGTGCGGTCGGAGAGAATTGAACTCTCATGGGTTGCCCCACACGGCCCTCAACCGTGCCTGTCTACCAATTTCAGCACGACCGCCTACTATATGCGACAATAAA
>Ga0115004_10002659_pt1 | contig 14686 bp, 15 predicted proteins | sample ArcticOcean_MG_C_10_FD_88737 | JGI IMG/M metagenome (GOLD analysis project Ga0115004, IMG submission 88737) | Marine microbial communities from western Arctic Ocean - ArcticOcean_MG_CB11_90 | ecosystem: Environmental > Aquatic > Marine > Oceanic | place: Arctic Ocean: Canada Basin | collected...
TAAATTTTTAAAATATTTTTTTTTCATTTATAATTTTTCATTAATTTTTTTTTAAAGTTTGAGTTAAATAAAATTCTCTTATGATAATAATTATATTGTTTATCGTTAAGTTTGTCCAAGAACTCTTTAATAAAATTTTGAAATGGATCATCTTTTTTAACCTTAATTATCTTCATAATATTTTTTTTTTTAAATTTGATGATTAAATCATTATCTGTTGGGGGGGCACAGAATCTATCAAGTTTAATCGAATAGTTTTCTGACTTAAAAGTTATAAGATTTTCATATTCAGAATTATGAGAAAAAAATCCATAAAATTCTAACTTTTTATTTGTTGTATTGATAGAAAAGCTATGGCTCAATCTATTTTTTTTTTTATGAATAAAGGATTTAATATTAATATATTTTCTTAGAAAGATTCTGTTAATTTCTGCCGCGTAAGGTATCATGTCATTAAAACATCCACCACCTAATCTATAAGAAAGTTTAGCATCATTTTTTTTTGGTTTGGGTATATTAAATTCCATTATAATGTTTTTAACAGAATTATTTTTTTTAATTATATCTTTTAATTCCTTAAACTGTTTATGGTAATTAAATGTCAAAGCTTCAGCTAACAATATTTTTGCTTTTTTGGCTCTATGAATTAATTCATCTACCTCATAATGTTTTAAAGACAAAGGTTTATCAGCAATAACATGCTTACCAAGAGATATAGATTTTTTAATATATTGATAATGTAAAGAATTAATCAAAGATACATAAACTATATTAGCAGAGCTTTCTTTTAGAGCCTCTGTGTAATTTCTAAACCATACTTTGTGGCCATTTTTAACTGAAGAATGAGACACTGATGCTATATCAAACTTAAGACCTTTAATATTTTTCAGAGCAGGAATTACTTTTCTTTTGGCTAAATTAGAATAGCCTAATATTAATATTTTCATTATATTTGTAAATATATATTCATTAAAATTAATAAATCATTATAAACTCTATAATATTTAAATGAAAAAAATAATTGTATTCTTTTTTAGCCTATTTGGACTTTCAATTAAACGTAAAATATATTTGTATGATGCAAAGAAAAATCTAAATAAAACCATAAAACACTTCAAAATCAAAAGTATTTTAGATATTGGTGGCAATACAGGTCAGTTTGCTGAAAATATTTTAGAGAGTGGATTTAATGGTAAGATTATTAGCTTCGAACCTCTTTCTAAAGAACATCAAATTATAAAGAAAAAAATAGAAAAGAGAAAAAATAAAAACTGGTTTTTAGAGGAAAGATGTGCGCTAGGTCAAAAAGAAAAAAAACAGAGAATATTTATATCTGGGAATAGTGAAAGTAGCAGTTTACTGAAAATATTAAAAAAACATGTAGAAATGAGGCCATTAAGCAAGATTGTTTCTTCAGAGATTGTAAAGGTCAAAAAGTTAGATAGTTTTTATACTGACATTAAGAAGAAATTAAACAACAAAATTTTATTAAAAATTGACACACAAGGAAATGAACTTTCAATATTAAAGGGTTCAAAAAAAATATTAAAGATTATTAATTTTGCATTAGTCGAAGTATCTCTAGTTAGGCTTTACAAAAATCAGAAGTTATATATGGATATCATAAAGTTTTTTAAATTGAATAATTTTGATGTATGGTCTATTGATAGAGTTATGGGCAATCATATAACTGGACAAACTTATCAGCTAGATATTTTTTTTTGTAAAAGAAAAAAATGAAAATTCTTATTATTGGATCGATAAGATTTAATAAGGACCATTTAGCAAGCAGATTTTTAAAAAATGATTTTAAAAAATTAAAATTTACAGATATCAGAGTTAGTTTAAAAAAAACAATTTAAATTCTTAAAAAAATAGACTACTGATAAAAATATAGTCTTGATTATGAAAAAAATAAATAAACCCTTTTTAATAAAGATTAATGATTTACAACAAGTCCTATTCATCCAAAAAGGTAAATTAGAAGTTATGTTTTACAATAAAAGTAAAAAATTGATAAAAAAGATTGTGTTAAAAAAAGGTGACTCTATAAATATAGTTCAAGGCATTCATGCAATTAAAATGTTAGAAAATACACAATGTGTATCTGTTAAACAAGGTCCTTTCATTTCAGACAAAATGGATAAAGTAAATGTATAAAAAAAAATTAAAATTTTTACCTGTTCATGAACCGGATCTCGATATTAAAGACTCTGAGTCAGTATTAAAAACATTAAAAAGAGGAGAAATATCTGGAAGCTTTACTCCAACTATAACCTTATTTGAAAAAAAATTTGCAAAATTTTGTGGTGTTAAATATGCAGTGTCAGTATCAAATTGTACTAATGCTTTACAATTAGCGTGTAGAGTTATTGGTCTTAAAACGGGTGATGAAGTTTTGGTAAGTTCGGGAACTAATATAGCAACTGCGCTGGCCATTTATTACAATGGAGCGGTACCAATACCCATTGACTCTCATCCAGACACTTGGAATTTAGATATAGAGCATCTAGAAGCAAAAATTACAAAAAAAACAAAAGCAATTTTACCAGTTCATTTCCTTGGTCTTCCAGTCAATATGAAAAAAGTTATGCAAATTGCTAAAAAATATAAATTAAAAGTTATTGAAGATTGTGCCGAAGCACATGGTGCTAAGTATAGTAAACAAAATGTAGGATCCTTTGGTGACTTGGCTTGCTATAGCTTTTATTCAAATAAAATTATAACAACAGGTGAAGGTGGGATGGTTGTAACAAATAATTACAATTATTATAAAAAATTAATTTATTTAAAAAATTTAGCTTTTGGAAAGCCTAGATTTTTACACAAAGAGGCTGCTTATAATTTCAGATTGGGTTCATTACAGGCAGCTTTAGGTTTATCACAACTTCGAAAAGTAAAAAAATTTATAAATGCAAAAAGAAAAATTGCAGATATTTATAATAAAAATTTAAAGAATATTGAGGGAATTCAATTACCTTATGAACATAAAGATTATTATAATGTTTTTTGGATGTATGGTGTTGTGATTAATAACGAATATGGAAAAAAAAGAGATCAATTGTCAAAATTTTTACTTAAAAATAGAGTAGATACGAGAACATTTTTTTGTCCTTTAAACTTGCAGCCTTTTTTAAAAAAGATAAATAATTATAAAAATCACAAATGTCCTATTTCTGAAAAATTATGGAAGAATGGTCTCTATTTGCCCTCAGCTAATAACCTTAGGGAAAAAGATATAAAAAGAGTGTGTAATTTAATAAAAAAGTTTTCTGTCAAATAATATAATGAATATTGGGTTAGTATATACTAATAAAAAGGAAACCCAAGGTGGTGGTTTCACTTTTCAAGAAGAAATATTTAAAGAAATATTTAAAGATAAAAGTATAAATAAAAATTTGAAATTTCATTTATTCCATACGGAGAAAATTAAAGATAATAGATTCGAAAATTCACACCTTATCAAAAAAAATTTATTTAATAGATTTGTAGAAAACATTATTCGTAATTTTAGTTTTTTTTCAGAAAGGGTTAAGTTTAAAACAATATTAGATAAAGCATGTGAAAAATTTGATATAGACTTAGTTTTTTTTCTGGATAATAATCATAATGTACTTACTAATTACCCTTATATTACAATTGTCTATGACGTGGATCATATCAATTATCCATTTTTTCCTGAATTTTCTAAGGATTGTAAATGGTACAAAAGAGAAAATGGGTTAAAGAGTCATTTAAAAAAAGCTACTGCAATAATCACTGGTACAGAAGTTGGTATGAATGAAATTATGAAATATTATGGAATACCAAAAAAAAAAATATTTAAATTACCACATCCAGCAATTGATATTATTCCTGGAGAACTTAAAAAAAATTACATTTTAGAAGATATGGGATTATCAAAAAAACAATATATAATCTATCCAGCACAGTTTTGGGCTCATAAAAATCATTACTCTCTAATTGCATTAGGGGTATCTCTAAAAAAAAAGTATGCAAATAAGATTAAGATTGTACTGACTGGTACAGATAAGGGAAACCTAAGTTATATTAAGGAATTGATAAAAAAAAATAATCTACAAGAAATATTTATAATTCAGGGGTTTATAGAAAAAGAATTGTTAATTTTTTTATATAAAAATGCACTTGCTTTAACCTATGTTTCATATGGTGGACCAGAAAACCTTCCGCCGCTCGAAGCTTTTTCGCTCGGTTGTCCAGTAATTGCATCAAAAAATGAAGGTTCAATTGAACAATTAGGTGATGCAGCAATTTTAATAGACCCAAATGAAACACAATTTTTTTTAACCATGATTGAAAAAATTCGGGATGATGAAAAATTTAGAGAAGATTTAATTTCAAAAGGAAAAAAAAAGTCAATAATTGGAAAATTTCTGATTTTGTAACTGCAGCAAATAATTTGTTTCTTAGTTATGAAAAATATATAAAGACCTGGAAATAAATAGTTTTGATTATGAAAAAGTTAAATAAACCCTTTCTAATAAAGAAAAAAAGATATCAAGACAAAAGGGGCTATTTTCAAGAACTCTTCTTAAATAAAACACTTAAAACAGATGTTAAATTTACAGCAATAGCAAAATCGAAACAAAATGTTGTTAGAGGTATGCACTTTCAATTAAAAAATAAACAAACAAAAATAATATCAGTTATTCAAGGAAAGATATTAGATGTTGCAGTAAATTTACAAAAAAATTCTAAATATTTTGGAAAAATTTATTACTTTATTCTAAGTGAAGGAGATTCTGTCTATATTCCTAATTATTTTGCACATGGATATGAGTGCTTGTCTAAAAATTCAACTATCTTATATCACCTTGATAATTATAGAGACGCTAACAATGAATATGGAATACCATATAATGATCAAACTTTAAAAATTAGATGGAAAACTAATAAGCCTATACTTTCAAAAAGAGATAAAAATCATCAAACTTTTTTAGATTTTAAAAGTAAATTTATTGGTCTATAGCTAATTACTAATTTTTTGTAAAAAACTTTTAAAAAACTTTATTGGTTTCTTTATTATTTTAATAATAAATAATAAATAAACTAATAAGAAGTTTTGATTATTATCAATCCTTATTTGATTTAGATCAAGTAAGTGATCAAAATAATTGATTTTTGAAGAAAAACCTCCTTTTAAAAATTCTCCAAATATTTCATTTTTTTTACTAGCCATGCCTTTAAGTTTGAAGTTAATTATCATCCTGTAAAAAAAAGATAAATCGGCACTTAAATATTCTGAATTATATTCTCCTATTTTTCTATGTTCTTCAGTTTTAATAAAAAAACCAACAGAATGGGACGTGTAAAAGCCGAAACTCCATTTAATTTTCCACGGTTTAAATCCGTGCATTAATTTGTATTTTTGAACACTACCAAATAAAAAATCAATTTTATTATCAAAGAAGTAACTATTTACTAATTGTAATGCATTTGGATAGTAAAAATCATCAGCATTTAAAAATCCAACAATTTCACCATTAGCAAGTTTTAATCCTTTGTTCATTGCGTCCCAAATACCATTATCTTTGTTAGATATCAAAATATCAATTTTAGACCTATATCTCTCTAAAATTCTCATTGTATTATCTGTAGAGCCACCATCTATCACAATATATTGATAATTTTTATAAGTTTGGCCAACTACACTTTTAATTGTTTTTTCAATTGTTTTTTCACTATTTTTAACAACAGTTACAATGGATATTTTAAATTTTTTAATTGCCATACGTTAAATTAATTTACTTAGTTCAAGATTTATATACTTATTATACAAAAAAAAATAATGAAAAAAATTTTAGTAATTGGTACAGGTAAGTGGGGCAAAATAGTTTTAAAAAAACTTAAAACAATTGCTGAGGTAAAAATAGTTATAAATTCTAAGAAAAATTATAAAAATATTAACATTAAATTTATTGATTGGGTTTTTATATTAACACCAGACTCTAAGCACTATTCAATGGTTAAATTTTTTCTAAATAAAAAAATAAATATCTTTTGTGAAAAGCCACTGGCCAACTCTTACTTAAGGTCCTTAAAATTAGTGAAGCTAGCAAATAAAAAAAATAAAAATTTATATATAGATGATGTTGAGAATTATAAAAAAAAAAAAATTAAACTCAAAAAAAACAATTATGTTATTAGATTAAAAAAAAGCAAAGGTTCTGTTAGTTCAATTTTAAATAGGCTCACATATCACGATATGTATTTACTAAGTCCATATCTTATTAAATATAAAAATTTAAAAATAAAGATCATAGAGAAGAAAAAATTTTTAAATTTTTTAATTTTTAATAAAAATATTAGTTTTAACTTTTTATATAGTTTGAACTCTGATAAAATAGAACATTCAATAAATAATTTAGATCTTAATAATGTAAAAGTTGACGCCTTAACAGAAATGCTTAATACAGTATTGTATAATAAAATTAATTACAAAATAAATCATAAAGAGTCACTTTTTGCATCAAAAATAATAGATAATGTCAGAAAAAAACTATAGTAAAATTTATGCGTGGCTTAAGGCTGACTTTAATGAAAAAGCCTTAGATCATATTAAAGATGAATTAATCAACATTCTAATTACTGGTAAAAGTTTGTCTGAAGATTTATATAATTTATACTTCAGAGAGATAGCATATATCGTACATAAATTTTCACAAAAACCATGGACTACTCAAAAGTCTATAATTGAAAAATTAGGCATTAAAAAAGAAATATTAATTAAAATTAATTCTATATTAAGAGATAATCCAATAATACAAAAAATGATTTTAGACAACGGAGTGGGTAGAAAATATTGGAAGACAATAATTCCATTCGCAGAAAGCACTAAAGATGTTTTGGAAAATAATATAAAATTTCCAAAAAGAATTGCTTTATTTCCAGGCGTCTCCTGCATGTTTTACTGTGGATTTTGTGGTAGAAATCAAAAAGAAATATATCCACTTAATATTGTAGATAAATCATTAATCACATATGAAAAACTTTTTGTAGAAAAATCACACGATACAGCATTTTCAATTTCTGGAGGATTAGAGCCCTTAACTAATCCAAAACTTGGAAATATTATAGAGAGTGCAAGTAGAAATAAAATAAGAGTACCGCTAATTACAAATGGTTATTCATTAACAGAAAATTATTTAGAAAAGAATCCAGGCCTATGGATGTTGGACTCGCTTAGGATATCTCTTTATGGCGTAGATGAGGATTCTTATTTTTATATTACAAGATCAAAAAAAAGTTATCAAATGGTTAAAAAAAATGTAATTAATTTTTTAAAAAAAAGAAATCAAATAAATCCAGATTTAAAAGTGGGTTTTAATTTTATAATTCTATCAGAGAATATAAATTATTTTGAAAAAATTTTAGATTTCATAAAAGAAATAAATACTGAGGTTAAAAATGGAAAAGGAGTAGATTTTCTAAGTTTAAGAGATGATTACCAAAGTGTTACAGGAAAGGATGAAAAAAATGACGTAGATAGAAAATACAGACTAGATGGAACAATGGGTGATAATGAGCGACTAACTTTAATGGCTAAGATTCAAGATTTTATAAAAAAGAAAAATGAGATGTTTGATAAATTGCACATAGATTTTGGTTATTCTCTTGAAAATTTAGCCAATGGTTTTATAGGAGAACCATTAATTCAAGTGCCAGGAGATAAAATGAGAGGTTTTGGTTTTCCACAATTATCAGTAGCCATCGATTTATATGGAGATGTTTTCTTATTTAGAGAAGCTGGTTTCTTAAATAGAGAAGGTAATAAGAAATTTATAATAGGTAGAATTAGTCCAGACGATTCAGTTGAGGAAATAATAAAAAACTTTCTGCAAAAGAAAAACCCTTTAGTTTATCAAAAAAATGACTCTAGATTTATGGACTCATTTGATCATGTGCTCACCGTTTTGGTTAACCAGGCGCAAGAGGATAGAGATTTCGAAATTCCATTTCAAATGGGGCCAATTAAAATCAGAACACAAATTAATAAAATAAATTTAGGTAACAATTGGTATAGTGATAATGTGTAGATTATAAATCAAGATTCTTTTGTATTTTTCTTGATAATGTTACACAAGTATTCCATTTGCTTGAAAGTATATTGTAAAATTTATCATCAATTTTTGTAAATTCAGTAGTTCTTTCATCTGTTTTTTCGACATTTCTTTTTAAAGTCCTTACTATAAAAAATGATTTAATAAATTTTGCATTTTTTAAGAAAGGTAAGTATTGAGAACTGTGATTTATAAAATTTTTGAATTCAGAATTTTTTTGAATATTCAAAGATTTGTTATTAACAAATTTCTTTTTTAAATTGTTAAATTTTGGATAGTAACCCTCCTTTATCTCTAGTTTTGAATGAAGAACATCACTTAAAAGATGATAATTAGTTCCAAGATAAGGGTCAAGGCATACAAATTTACCATCAGCTACAACAAAACTTTTATTACGATATCTTTTCTCAAGCTTAACAACAATTTTTTCTATTAATTCGAATTTATATTTTTTTGTTAATTTTAAATCTAATTTCTTTAATACTTCGTTATTATTTTGATATGTGACAATAAAAACTTTGTCAAATTCTTTTAATAATTTTTTATTAACATTAGCACCAAGAACTAACTTCAAGTTCTTATTTTTAGATATTAACATCTTAATCTTTTTTTTAATTTTAAAATAATTAATAATTTTTTCATTGGATTTTATAATTCCAGAAATTTTATCTGAGACATAGTTTTTATTGTAGACTTTTTTATAAGACAACTTATTTTTTTTTAGAATCTTAAGATAATTTTCAAAACTAACTTTGCTTCCTTTTTTTGAAATTGCATAATAATTATCTGTATTGCTAAGTACATTTTTTCCATAAAATTTAATGAATTCATTGTAGGATTCTTTAATCTCCCTAATAGTTTTAGGTGATCTTGGATAATGATATCCACGATGAAATCTAAATTGATTAACTTTAGAGGCTCCTTGCAATATATCATTTTTCTTTTCGAATAAAGTTACCTCATGACGTTTGCTGAGAATTAAAGACAATGTACTCCCAAAAAAACCAGATCCTATAATTGCAATTTTCATTAATCTATATTTTAGAGAATACTTTGTTATATAATTTAATGTGTCTTTCTACAGAAAGTTTCCATAGATGCTTTTTGGCTAATTTCATTTTGTTTTTTAGTTTTGTCGGGTTCAAAATAAAATTTTCTATCATGGTTTTTAATTCATAATAGTTTTTTTTTGGAAAAATGTCTCCCCCCTTGCCACCAAGAAGTATCTCTCGTGGCCCGCTTTTGCAATTTGAGGAAATGACAGGCGTATTTAGCATTAAAGCCTCATTTAGAACATTTGGAAAACCTTCGTAATTTGAAGCAAATATAAATAAATTAGATTTTTCTATATAAGGATAGGGATTTGAGCAGCTATCAATGACAGTTACTTTTTTTTCTAAATTGTTTTTTTTTATGTATCTAATAATTTTACCTTTATATTCGCCGTATCCAATTAAAATTAATCTTAAATTTTTATGTTTTTGGAACAATAAATTTGTAGCTTTTAAAATATCGATTTGACCCTTGTATTCACTAAACCTCGAAACATTAATAAGATAAATATTATTCTTTATAAATTTAAATTTAATTTTTTTATTTTTAAGTTTATAAATAATTTTATCACAAGATGGGCTGTGAATTGTCTGAACAGATCTTTTAATGTGAATAGATAGATCCCTTGATAATTCTTTGCATATAGCAATAACCTTATCAACTTTTTTATATGAAATTTTCATCAAAAACTTAATAATTTGTTTCTTAACAAATTTAAAAAAACCATCATAATAATTTAATTCATCCAGATGATTTCTTTCAATAAATATCTTTTTTATTTGAGCTAAATTTAAAGATGAAAAAAAACTTATAATATTTGCAAAATTTTGATTAGAAAGCAAAATTATCTTTTCATAATTATGCTGTTCTTCAATATGTTTATTTAAAATTTTTCTTAATTCAAAAATCACATATAATGTACGTGAGGCTTTTAAATTTATAAAATTTATTTCTTTACTCAATTGCTTTTTGAGAACACTTTTGTTTAAAGATATAAAAGTTATAGAAAATTTTTTAAGGTTTAGATTGTTAATAAGCCTATATAGATTTCTATCCGCACCACCTAAACTAGAATATGGATGAAATATAATTAATTTTTTTTTTTTCATAAATTTATAAAAATTTAATAATCGTTTTTAAATACTGATTGCAATTATTTTTAAAGTTGAATCTGAATAATTTTTTATATCCTAAATTAATCTTTTTTTTACTTTTTTTTTGATTTTTATAAAAATAGCTTATTTTATTTGAAAGTTGGTTATAATTTCCAACATTGAAAAGTTCACCATATTTTCCAGCAGATAAAATTTCCTTAGGCCCAGTTTGGCAATTCGAAGATATTATAAATTTTTTTAATGCCTGAGCTTCCAATAAAACATTGGGTAAGCCCTCATATAATGAGGTAAGAATAAAAAGATCAGATTTAAATATGTAGGAATATGGGTTTTTTTGAAATTTAATAATTTTAACAATTTTACGAAGGTTATTATATTTAATGAAGTTTAATAAATCTTTTTTTTTTTCACCATCACCAATGATAAGTACTTTCATTTTTATTTTATTAGATAAAATCATAATAGATTTTAAAAGAGTGATTTGGTCTTTTTGTTTTACTAGTCTTCCTATAGTGATTATATTTAAGCAATCGTTTCTAAAAAAATTAAAAAATATTTTTTTTTGCGAAAGTCTTTTAATGTATTTAATATCTTCTAGTGGGTTATAAATGCACAAAGCCTCAACATTAAATTTTTGTTTAATTTGATTTTTAAATTCCAAACTATTTACAATAATCCTATCTGACAATTTTAAAAATATAGAAAAAATTTTCTTTTTAAGGCTGTTAACTGCGTATCCTTGGGGAGAGGCATTAGATCGAATAACAATTTTACAACAAAAAATTTTAGCAATTAAAATTGCAAAAATATTACTATTAAATGAAAAAATTGTAATCTTGTTTTTTTCTTTGAAAAAAAAAAATGTGAACAGATATAGACAAATAAAAGTTTTTAAATATCTGTTGCTATAATTCCAAAAGTTATTACTAGGGCTAATAAAATTTACTTTATTATTAAATTTTTTTTTTTATTATAGTTAGCAGTGATAATTGAAACTTTATTGATTTTATCAGATAAATAATTTGTAATATTGTATAAATTTTTCTCAACACCACCATCCTCTATTGAAGGGGAAAAAATTAATAGAGTTTTTTGCATTTATAAAATAATTGATTGTAAAATATTAATTTAGTTATTATTAGTTATCATAGGTTCTTATAAACATTAAATTAACAATAATGATAAATATTTTTTATTGGTCTCCACATTTGTCAAATGTTGCAACAATTACAAATGTTATAAATTCAGCTAATTCTCTCATAAAATATAATAAAAGTTTGTTTCATGTTAAAGTTTTAGATGTAGCTGGGGAATGGATAGACCAAAAAAAAAAATTATTTGAGAAAGATATTACTTATGAAAAAATTGGATCATTAAATTTATCCTCTAAATTGCCTGTGAATGGTTTTTTGAAATCTAGGCTTATATTTATTTTTATTTTTTTAAAAAGCATTATTCCTTTATTAAGATTATTACAAAAACAAAAACCAGATTATATTATAATTCACTTGTTAACATCATTGCCACTATTTTTATTAATTTTTTTTAGATTTGACACAAAATTTATTTTAAGAATTTCAGGATTGCCAAAGCTTAATTTTATAAGAAAATTCTTTTGGAGATTGGTTTCAGATAAAATTTATAAAATCACTTGTCCATCACAAGAAACTTTAGATTTTCTAAAAAAATCTAAAGTATTTAATGCTGATAAGTTAATTGTATTATACGACCCAATTATAAATGTTTCAGAAATTTGTAAAAAAAAGAATAAAAAAACAGATATGTCTGATTTAAATAAAAATTATTTTTTGAGTGTTGGAAGACTTACAAAGCAAAAAAATCATAAAATCTTGATAGATGCCTTTTCCCTTTTAGATAAAAATGATGATAATTGTCTTTATATAATTGGTGATGGAGAAGAAAAAAATAATCTATTAATAAAAATAAAAGAATTAAATTTAGATAAAAAAATATTTCTTTTAGGATTTAAAGAAAATATTTATCCTTATCTATCTGCATCGATTGCAATTATTTCATGTTCGTTGTGGGAAGACCCTGGTGCAGTAATGATTGAAGCTGCATTCTGCAATAAAATCGTATTATCTAGTAATTGCAGAAATGGACCTAAGGAGTTTTTAATGAATGGAAAAGCTGGATATTTATTTGAAAACAATAATATAATGTCATTAAAAAATAATATTGAAAAATTAGTTAATGAAGACAACAAAGAAAAATATTTAAAATCTGTTAATGCTAAAATTAATTCAAAAAAATACACACAGTTTAGACATTATAGGCAATTAAGTACTTTGCTATGTTAAGTATATACATTAATTTAGTTTTATTTTTAATTATAAGTACATTTTTAATTTTATTTTTATCAAAAAAAAAAAACATATTTTTAGATATAAAAGACTTAAAGCATAAGAAATTTGCAACTCAAATTAAAAACCATTCAATCGGCGGGTTTCTATTATTAATATTTTTTATTTATTTTCATTTCTTTATTTCCAAATTACAAAATATCCATATTTTATTTTTTGGATTGATATTCCTGGCAGGTTTTTTTTCAGATTTTAAATTACTAGATGATCCTAAAAAAAGATTTTTAATGCAGGCAATACTTTTGTTTACTTTTATTTATTTAGTTGATTTAAAAATACCTCTCACAAAAATTACTTTTATTGATCATTACCTCCAAAATATTTATTTTAATAGGTTTTTTACCATGTTTTGTCTAATGATATTTATAAATGGAAGTAATTTTATTGATGGAATAAATACATTATTGATTGGTCATAACATTTTAATATGTTTATTTTTAGTTTTATTTTTTGAGCCTATATTGCCCAATATCTTAATTATAAAATGTCTTTTATTAGCTTTATTAGTTACCTTAATTTTTAATTTCTCTGGCACAATTATTTTAGGAGACTCAGGTTCGTACCTAATATCTTTTTTCATGGGTATTTATTTAATAAATTTTTCTAATTCAACAAACTCTATTTCACCCTTTTTCACAATTTTATTACTTTGGTATCCTTGCTTTGAACTACTTTTTTCAATGATTAGACGTTTGATTTTTAAACAAAAAATGTATGAGCCAGACACTAATCATCTTCACCAAATCTTGTTTAAATTTTTTACTAAAAAAATCAAAAACCAAAATAATAATCATTTAACTGTTTCTATGCTTATCAATGGATATACTTTTTTAATTTTATATGTCACTATTAATATGGATACATATCTGAAAGTCAGCCACATACTTTTGGCAATATTGATGAATCTTACTGTTTATATATTATGCTATTTTTTTTTAAAAAAAGCTTTAAGATATCAGTAAGATTAGATGAAACTTATTTTCTTTTGTTCAAAAACCAAAACTAATCCTACGTTAGACCAAAATATTATTGCACCATAAGTTGTAAAAAAGCTACCAGACGGTAAGGGTAAAAAAATCGTTGTAAATATAAATATTAGCGCAGATAAGTGAATTAGATTTTTATATTTTTGGTAATTAAAAAACCCTCTGATTAAAAAATATAAAATAAATGTTAAAAATATTAAATAGCCAATAATTCCTAGCTGAGATAGTATTTCCAAATGTAACTGATGCGGATGAGTCGTACATTTACTATCGTTAGATAGAAATTTTTCATCATTATATATATCTTTACTGCATTCATTATAAAAAGTTCTCAAACCAGCACCCATTGTAGGATAATTTTTAATAATTTTTATAGCAGCCCCATAATGTGCACCATATTGACTATTATAATAATAACCTGCCAGTCCATTACTTGTTAGATATGTAATGAATTGACCCTTAAACCTATTGTTTAAATCTTTATTTAAATTAATTAATGATAATGATATAATCACAATTGTTAAAAGTAATAAAATTTTAAATTTTAGTTTAAAATTTTGCCAAAAAAATATGAATAAAATCATGCCCAAAAATAATTTTATAAAATTAGCCCTTTCTCCAATCATTAATGAAATTGAAATAAACGCAAGCATCCCAATAATGCTAAGGTAGTTTTTTTTAAAAGTTAAAATAATTAGAGACAAAGAAATAAAACAAAACCCATAATAATAGTGGCCAATTTTTAATTCATCCCCAAGTATACCTGATAATCTTCCAGGAAAACTATTGCTCATTCCAAATATGTTATGTCCAAAAATAAGTTCAAAAATAAGGTCTACAGAAATTAGAAGAAATATTACAGTCCAAGATTGTAAAATTAATTTTATATATCTAAAATCATTTTTTTTTAAAAAAAAAGCGATTGCAAATGGAAATAAAACAAAGCGAATAAAACCAATACTTCTTGAGAGGGAAACATCAAAGTCTGTAGAAATAAATAAATTGACCAAAATATAAAAAAAAAATATTAGTAAAAAAATAAAAAATGGATCTTTAAAAAAAAAAAA
>Ga0115004_10002664_pt1 | contig 14670 bp, 8 predicted proteins | sample ArcticOcean_MG_C_10_FD_88737 | JGI IMG/M metagenome (GOLD analysis project Ga0115004, IMG submission 88737) | Marine microbial communities from western Arctic Ocean - ArcticOcean_MG_CB11_90 | ecosystem: Environmental > Aquatic > Marine > Oceanic | place: Arctic Ocean: Canada Basin | collected...
TATCGTCGGCGTTTTTCTCGAGAATAAAAATATATTTTTTCTTTCCAAGAGTCGCGCATCGCACATCACAAATCGCATTAACAAAAAGCGACACTAGTAACTTTGATCGACACGAGCTGATCGGCTATAAAACAACGATCGGGAGTTGCAGCAAATGAGTGTTCTGATCGAAGCGGCGTTATTTTAGACGTATTATATGTATTTAATACATTCTTAATCGATGATTTCTCGCGGCTTTTTTATGACGTTTTTACGCAAAAAGATTTTGTTATTATGATTTTCTCAATACCTAATAGGGAAACCTAATAGGGTTGTCGAATTTCAACTTCGAAGTTACAACGTTACCTATGCTATAATAACACGCGCGCACGTTGAACTAATTTCATGTATTTAAACGTCGTATTCATTTGTTATGTTATTCATTTAAAACAATCTAAAATGTCTACAAGCCTGGACAATCGCGACGAATGTCAAAACTGATCCTAAAACGCACAAGACGACGACTAAATCAAACGAAGACGCCGACCCTTCAATCCCATTTTTAATATTCATTCCGAAGATACCAACGACGACGCCGAAGCCACTTAAACACAAAGTCCCTGTTGTCAATAATAGCTCCAATTTAATCAATTGATTCCGCTTAGAATCGAGTTCGATTTCGATTAAATCTTCCATATCGTCGATGTACTCGTTCAATTGCTCCAGATTTCTAAACGTCGAATCAATGTGAGTAAAATACGTCTCAAAGAGATCTTCTACTTCTTGTAAATCTTTATCCTCGTCCCAAACTTCTCCGTTCGGCCCGATGATTGCTTGTTGTCCGCCATTGCTAGTCGGCGATGTCGGATTTTGATTCCCGGGCGTTCTTTGCGATTGATTTTGAACTATATTCAAAGGCGAAAGAGGCGGTTGAGAATTTAAACCGCGACCGTTTCGAGAAGGAGTATTATTATCTCTATTCGATCGAACGGTGTTTTGTCTATGTTCTTCTTTTAGTCTCCGAGTAAGATATAAATCGCGCATATCAGAGTCATCATCTAAATACCTCTGAATCTCTTCTCGAACTTTGGTTACGCGAGCGTTTATTCTAACTAATCTATTCTTCACTCTGCGCACCTTTTCAAGATTCGTTTGATTGACATCTTGTCTCAACTTCTCGAGCTGCGGTTTACCTTCGCGCTCGACTTTATCGCTTTCAACTTCGAGCGCGTTACATACCATCTCGAGCGCAATTTCGAGCGCAATCATTTCAAAAGGTAGAGTCTCGTCCGAACCACCTTCGGAAGAAAAATCCGAGCAATCTGTTGTTGGACGACCAAAATTATCGAAAGAATTGCGATGGTGACCGCCTTCGTGCCCTTTCATTTCTTCTTCATCATACGACGTATATCCGCTATTGTTTTCATCTTTATTAGTATTCTTGTTCTTAGTATCACTTTTATTATTATTATTAGAAAGTTTTCGCTCAGCAGTGCCCGTTTTCTTTTCAATATCGCTTAACGTAAAACTTGAGAATGACTCCTTCATGCTTCCTTTATTCTCTTCTTGTTCTTTCAAACTCGATTCTTTCATTTTAATGCGTCTACGCAATCGCCGTTGTAACTCTGGAATATATCTCTCAACGACTGCAGAGTTTTGCGAATCTGGACAAATGATTTCCTCAGCCGTGATTAAGATTTTAATTTGCTCTAAATTCACAACGATTGATTTCTCTCTGCACCAAATCGAAGTTGAATACGATGAACTCATCGTCGGTTCGAGAACGCGCAAATCTCGAATCGGAACGCGAAGCATGTGTGATATTTTATGCTTTTCAATAGTTAATTTCGTCAATCGTCCAGTGCTATCAACTCGAAGCCATCCTTTGTTGTTTGCAATTTTAGAAGAATTCAAAGCGCTATCGATGTTCTTCGGATGTCTTGGCGAGGAAGGATCGTCGGAAAGTGATACCGCGACGTCTTTCAACTCTGTCGTTTTTCTTTGCTGCTGTTGACTATTATTAGTACCATTCGTTTTTGTATCGAAATCTTTTTGTTGTTGTTGTTGTTGTTGTTGTGTTTGGCCATCACCATCTTGTTGTTGTCGTTGTTGTTGCGCGCCGCCGAGTAGATTATTCGCTGCCGCAGTCGCGTTGTTCACCATCGCTCGCCTCTCGAGCTCGACTAAGTTCTCTTGCGAGTTCGCTCTAGACCCCGAGAGTGACGGGTTTCTATCTGGACCAAGGATTGGAGCAAAATTCTCATCCTCTTTTATTCTCCGTTGCCGTTCTCTCGCATCGAGATCGAAATCATATTTATCTCTTCTTTGTTGTGAAGAGGAAGAAGCAGCTAAAGAAAAGAAAGTTTTGTCGTCGTTCGCTGATGAAAGCTTCGGTGTCGCATAAGGTGTACTGTCGCTATCATTTCCTCCTCCCCCTAATCGTTGTTCTTGTAAATATCGAACATATTCTGGCGTTGATAGTGGTGGTAATGGTGGTGTATACGGTCTCGAATCATCACTGGTGAAGGACTCTTCTCTTCTGTTATATGTCGCGGTTTTTTGTTCTCGTACTCGATCGTCATAATCACCGTACTGTTCTTCTATGACGTCTTCATCAAGATTATTATTATTAATATTATTATTATTATATTGAGAAGAAGATGACATTTTTGTGTGCGCCGCAGAAAAGTGAATAAAATTATGATGAGATTTTGAAATAATAATTCCTCTCGTTACTCAGTTACTCGTTTTGTTGATTTGTTCTCTTGGGAAGTTATTGGGATTTATTATTATTGTTATTTGTTATTGTTTTAACTCTCTCTTCATCGCGGAGAAGAGTATCAAAACAATTACTGTACGTAATTAAGCAATTATTTTGTATATGACTTATATTAATACGACGAATTAGAACGAGCATATTCAGAAATGAGCGCTACCGATGACGGTCGTTATGAAGAGAATAAGAGTACCAGTACCAATTTTAAAACAACAGAAGAAGAAGAAGAAGAAGAAGAAGAAGAAGATCAACCATTATCACCAGTATCGCGAATGTTGGAAGATGCACAAGACGCTGCATATGTCGTAAAGAAAGATGTCGAAGAACTCGCTTCGTCAGCGGCAGATTTCTTCACGAAGTTACAGTTTAACTTATTCGATACCGAGACGAGATTGGAGTCACCGGCTCGCGTACAAAGGACATCGTCGAGACAACACATTAATGATGAAGACGAAGACTCTTCTATTGACATCGTCGATCCATTTTCGGAAGTGTCGGCTGCTGCGAAATCAGTCACTGATGAGATCACGAACGCATTTTCGCAAGTGACGAGCTCTATCAAGGAGGAGTTCTTTGCGCTCTCGGACTCGCGCGGAGGCGATTTAGCTGATCCATCGTCTTCGCTCTTAAGTACTGAAATTGATGTTCTGTTTCCTGAATTACCAGCAGATGTCGTGTTGGTCGATGCCGTATCGTGTTATTTAATGCAAGAGTATACGTGTAAAAGTAATAATCTTACGCCGGACGTGGGCATGAGCTTTGCAGGTGCTTTGTTTTTGTGTGATTCGCATATCTGTTTCGCTTTATCTGCAACAACTTCACAATCGAGCAACGCAGGAGCGAAGATAGTTGCTAAATACTCTGATATTGAATCATGTAAAGAAATTAAAGAAGTATCGACGGCGTCGGAGTTGATTTTCAAATTTAAGAGAGGTGTATTAAATTCGGACTCTACAGCGACTGTCGTCTTTGGACGGTTCCATTCAGAGACCGGATTAAACGACGCGCTTAGCATAATCGAATTGAAGAGTGAAGAAGGTACAAACTCTTAATATATATATATATATAATTAATATAAACAATGTACAATATACAACGCAAAAAATTCTAACGAATCGCAACCGAGTCGTCTAAAAGTCGACACAAATCGCGCATCACTCTCGTTACTTCGTCTTCAGCCTTTGAGGCGTCTAAGCTTCCATGCACGCCCCTTAATACTTCCTTCACGTTAGTTTTTTGCGACTTCCACCACGTATAATATTGTTTCGGACTCATTCCTGCTCTTGCCCAAGGCGTGGTAATTTTCGTCGAATCGCATTGTGAATATAAGTGATGAATCTCTAGAAGGAGCATTTTACCCGCGTCTGGCGCTGTAGATTTCCCAACAACGCTCAAAATCTGCTTCGTATCACAAAACATGAGACGTTTAAATGCGTGCAAATTTGCAATTTTCGGATCGTCCGATGTTAATGGCCCGAAAAATAAAAGATGTGATCGCAAAGCGGCTTCAACTTCTACGCAATCCTTCGCTAAACGATTCGAGCCAGACATAGAGATTTTTTGAACGAGAGAAGCGTTTTGTACGAAACAATCGATGATGTTTTCGAACGATTTTCCGCAAGTTTCGAGAATAGGGCCAGAACTCGTCGCCGATACGCCTAAACCTTTACTACTACTCGTTGTTGTTTTTCTACTATTCAAAGAACTACCACCGCTCATTTGACTATCGGCGCCAAATGAACTAAAATGTCCAGAAACCAACCCGTTCAGATAATTCTCTTGGAACAATTTCAAAGTGGTCGTTAAACTCGAGACGTATGAACTGCCACCCGGTAACGGATTCGAATTGTTTTCCCAGTCTTCGTCGTGTACGCGAGATAGAATAAACTTTTCTACTTTTTCCTCCAACGCTTCGAAAAGAGGAGCCAGCGAGGCAAAACACGCCTCTTTTAATCTATCGATCCCGGCTTGTAAAGATGTTTTTGGAACGTTCGCGTATTGATTCACTACTGGTTGCAACAAATCAACGATATAGTTCAACTCAGTGGCGATGGCTAAATTTATTCTTTGTGCCGACGAAGGCGGTTCGCCGGCGAAAATTTTATGCTTTTCTAAAGTCCAATCCGTGCTCGATATGGAATACTCAGCTTTTTGCGCGAGCAATTTTAAAGCTTTCGATACTCCCCCTGCGCACGAGGAAACTAAGCTCGGATGACCTTCGACGGAAACCATTTCTTCCCTAATTCTTACGAGTAACTTATCCGAGTCGCTTCGGCTCATGTTTCGACCGGATGAAAAGCCAGTATTTATTGGTTCGGATAATCTGTTCAACGATCTCGAGAAAAAAGTGTGCGAAATGGCATCAGTCGATCGTCTAAGAATAGACAAATCTGCTCCATCTTTACGAACACACCCTGGAACGCCCTTAGAATCTCCATCTTTCGAGCATCTCTCGTGTATGGATTCGATTATATTCATGAGGTTCGGATAGCCTTGCAATAAGACGTCGCGAACGAAACCAGCCGAAGCGTGCGTCTTGCTCATATGATCCGTCATTCCTTTTCCTAATAAAATCCAAAAATTCGCACACGGTAAATGATCGGCATTATTATTCATGCTGCTATTTCTAACTTCGTCGAGGAAAAGCACGTGAGAAAGAGGATCTCGCTTCTTCGCTAAAACACGCTGTAGATGCCAAACGCTCATAGCGGATTCATAAACGACTTCGAAGCCGTATTCGAGTCGCTCCCATAGAACGTTTTGATATATCTCTTCTTGGCCACCAGAGATGCCATGGGTTCTATTATTATTAATATTATTAAGATAGCTCGTTGACGCTGAATTTGATGGCAACGCGGTGGATTTTTTTGAAAGACCGCTTTGGTTTACGACTTGAGCGGCTGCGCTTTGCACTTTTTGCCAATCTAAGGCTTCTTTAATTGCCTCAATCGCAATTGACGCGTATTGGTTCACTTGTATATCAACCGCGATTGATAATTCGTCCAAGTTATAATGCACTTGCAAGGCATTACCGACGTCTGCTTGCGATTGTACTTCCATCCCTCGTTTCAAAGCTTCGTTCGCTTCTTTCCTAACAAGTTTTTGTACTTGCACGACCCATTCGCGTTGTGCGTCGACGCATTCGACGCCAACGAGACTATCGCTTTTTTCTATCTCGAGTTCTCTCAATTCGTGAATTAACTTTGCCGCTTTTGCATAATCGACGACGACTTGAGGAGGAGGAAGAAGTTGCTTTGTTTTATTATTCGTATTACTTGTCTCGTTTATGTTGATTGTATTTCTTAATCGTTCGATGAGTTTAAGCGCTCTTACGACTCTATGTAAAACATCAACAGTTCGTGTTAAGCGTTCTAATTGTTTCGTTTTCTCACTCACAATCTTATGCGGTTCGTTTATCTCCGTTTTCACTTTCTCGATGGTTTCATGCAACTCTTTAACGCCGTCGCGCAGATCGATCAAAACCTCCTCGGCCGATTCGACGCCCAATAATTGAGCCATTAAGACATCGTACGACTTCAAGACCTCGTCCTTCACTGCTTTTTCTAAAATCTGTATACCCTCCTGTAACTGCTGCGACTGTTTTTGAATATCGATTTGATTATTAATTTGATTATTATTACTATCATTGCGTTGATTAAATGCAATAGCTGATCTTGCCCCTAAAGAATAAGTACTATTGACGGATAGAATTTCTGAAGCATATTTCGAAGCAGAGAAATCTTGTTGTAAGAACGCCTGAAAACGTTCATCAGTTTTCAATTGCAATAAGATGTTATTCGTATTCTGTGAACTTGAAGTCGAAGGTAAAGTTGTCGTTGTTGTTGTGGCTTGTGATGAGGATGTTGACAATAATAATAGTTGTTGTTGTTGTTGAGCGTCCTCAATTTTCGGAGCAGTGCTTGAATTTAGTTGTTGCTGATTACTCTCTGTCATCGTGAACGTACAAATTTAATGGGTTATATGTATAGTAAGAGCGTGTGAAGAAGTGATGAAGATCGCCAGAGCGATGAGTGATGATGTTTCTTCTCTTTTACGAGTTGCAAGTGGCATCAGCAGGCAGGCAGGGAGAAAATAAAAGTAATTTTTATAGGAAATTGTAAAAACGAACGCAGCAAGAAAAAGCTACGTGTGATTATAAATAACAATAACTGCTACATGATTACTTTTATATTTAAAGAATGTCGTGCTATGATTGTATTTTTAATGTATAATAGTAGAATTGTAAAATTAATTTAAAACTGTTTATCAGTGCCGAACATTTGACTAACCGTAGCGACTTGAGCTCGTTCTTGCGGATCGCGCAAATAACTTGAGTAAGCCATCGTTCCAAACATCATGGAATATAAAATGTACGTAATCTGCGAAGTCGCGGGTGGATGGCCGTGCATCGCTGGCGACCAGACCTTGATGAAATAATGAAACCCGATGCAAATAGATAAGAAGAAGTTTCCAATCGCTACTGTCTTCATCGTCTCCGCCTTTGTGGACATCAGAATAACGATGTGGAACAATTGCAATAATAAGAAAAATGCGTACGAAACACATTTTAAGAATTGTAAGATTATATAATCCGCTTCGTTCGAGGCTTGTAAACTCGCCATCGGTTCGTTCCCGGTTAAGGCGTTTATGAACCATAAAATGAAACAATACGTGGCGTTATATGTGTTCGCAATCAGGAGAACTTTTTGTAAGCTCAACATAGTCGTTATTCTATTCATTATGAACACGACGACCAATACTGGTAATAAAGGCAGAGAATACGTAATCACTGCCGCAACGAAAGGCGAATACTCTTTCGGGACGTATTCTCTTATGTTATCGTGTACGTATTTATGCGACCAATCGTGCGCGGCTGATAAGCGTGGCGCCGCATGCGATGAGATCTTCTTATAGCCAGCATCCCACGCCTTCTCGAACGTTTCTCCAACGTCCCATAACATCGCCGCTCCAGCGCCGGTCCATCTACTGCCAGTCCTTCTCCCGAACGAATCGTTTTCTCCATAACTCGGTAGTTCACCGAACGATCCTGGGTCGTTCAAGTTCTCTTCTTCCACTGTCGATTTTGTATCTATCTCACCCTCAGTATCTTCTCCATTATCATCATCTTCTTCTGCGAGTGCGAATGATGATTTATTTGTGATTAAGATTAAAGAGAACGATAACAGAAAGATCAAAGCAAACAGCGTTGTGAATCTTCTGGACGATCTTCTTCTCTCAATCATCATTTTCGTTTTATTTAAGAAAGTTAATTGTAATATTACTAACAATATATAGATATAGTAGTATTATTGACGACAACAATATTAACGACAACGACAAGAAATTATCGGTATGTTTTGTGTGTACTATATTATACTATATTTATTTCGATCTCTTTTTTTGTCTGTTGTGTGGTTCAATACTCTGTGTTATTATTATTCTCACAATGATCAGCTTCTTCAGACTGCATTTTACAACTTAATGTTCAAGCGGATCTCCTATTGGAAGGTGAGCACAATATCACCACCTGTTTATGCATCAGTGCATGTTTGAATTTTTCGCCCAAATTTATGCCTTGACTTTGACTTGACTGCAGAACAGCAGAAGAGAGACAATTTTAATAGGGAGAGGCTCTTTCCTCACACAGTCACACGGCACAGTATTAAGTAGTACGCTTGTATACACACACACAACACACATAATATATATATTAACGATCGTATCATGGCCGTTAGAGACGTGTTGTTAAGAAACATGATCAGAAATAATAATAAAGGGATAATGACAATAATAAGAGATAATAATAGTACTAATTTATTAAACATCGTCATAAACGCAAAGTCACAAAAAACGAGACAAATACAGACTTCGAGTTATTCAAAGAATAGTAATAATATCGTTCAAACTACTGGAGGATCGACTTTATTGAAAATATTAGACGGATCAGTGAACTGGCTTAATCATAAGCGAGGCAGATTAGTCGGAACAGATCAGTTCGAGAACGAATACTATGAAAACACGCAATTACAACAAGGTCGATCCAGATGGGTGAAGTATAAGGATTTGAACGACTATAACCCGGCAAACGTGCCGCGTGAATGGCATCAATGGTTACATTATATATCGGACGAACCAGATTTAAAGCAAGAAGTTAAATATGAAATACCAGCCGTGTACATGAAATTATCGAAACAGTTTGGAGCAGTCGCATCGAACGAAGGGAGACATTACCCGAAAGGGCATTTCTTCAACAAGAAAGGGATTAAGGATTGGAAGAAATATAAAGCGTGGACGCCACCGTAGCTTTGGCGCTTTGTACAATACCACCAGTATATATACAAAATACTACACTATTTAAATAAAAATTATCTACGCTCGCCGATTTTTCGCACGAATACGATCGAATGTCTCAATTTACTTCTCGGTAAATTTGAAATATCCTCTTCTTCTTTGTTCACTTTTTCCAACGACTGTGCGTGCGCTAATGAACAGTCATCTGTTTCTGTATGTCTAATTCCATGTCGAAGAAAATAAGCTCCGTTTTGATCGTTATTCTCGTCTCGATAGATTAAAAGCGAGCGCGGTTGCAAAAGTATTTGAGCCACTGGCTCTTCATCATGTTTTTCCTCTTCGTCTTCGTTTTCTTTTATTACGTCTTCTTTTTTCTTCTTCTTCTTTAAATCAGTATCGGAACCGCATTCTTCTTTTGCCCAAAAATCCATTAAAGCTCTTCCACTCGTCGTTACGATGCATACGTACGGATTATAAACGAAACCGTCGAAATGGGGGTCGATGCCTTTGCAATCTTTATATTCGTTTATGAGAACGTGGTTAGCTTCTACTGAATCACCTGCCATTGCAGTAGTTTCTCTCAACCGCTTCATCAATGCGTTAATGAAATCAGGCGTGTTCTTATCATCATCAACGTTTGGGATGTTTAAAATTTTCCTTTTCCCACTCTCAACCCATGAAGATGTAGTCGAATAACTAGGTGTTTGTGTTATATATATATTTCGGACGATCCTTCGTTCTTCTTCCTCCGAAATGAAATCGTTGACGTAGAACAATCCAGGTATGAACTTCCTCTCTTGACCGCGATAACACACTCTATGTTTCTCAAAATCAATCTCTTTCATCGTAAAAAAGTGCTCCTTGAAGAAGTCCACATCGGTCATTTGCTCATCAGCTCTCGCTTCTGCTAATGATGATAATAATTGTTCTCTTGATATTGATGATGACGATAACGACCGTTGGTCTTTTTGTTCTTTCTTCTCTTTCAATTTTCTTCGTTCTTCTATTAGAAGCTTTGAGAAGTTAATCGATGGCATTTTGATATAATTTTAATATTCCATCACTATCAATAAGAGTGTTTCATCAGTCATCATTCAGTATAGCACGTATAGTGTGCTATGCTCTTGTGTGTGTGATTGCGATATAATTGTACGGTACTGCGAGTACGGCATCAATATATTTAGTACTACAACGTCTTCTATTTTTTCACATTCACGTTATTATGGAGTATGATATTTAGATATCAGCTTGGATATGCTGATATGCCCAAAATGGGCTCGTAAATGCCCTTCAAAAAAGATACCTAACCGCTAACTGCATGATTTTATTGCTAAAATAATAAAAAACATACCGCGCGCGGTAATTCGAATAAAAAAATACTTTAAATGGACGCAGCGGCTTCTGTTGCGAAACAATCTAGAATACGCGCGAGACGTAAACGAGCTAGATTAAGGAGCGCTAGTACTAATAATAACAAGAAGCGTTCGTTATCATCATCGAATAATGAAGAAGGTCAGCTCGTTCGTTTGTATTTTTTTTTTATACAAAGGAAATTATTTTTAGCTTCTTTCTTTCTTTCTTTCCTTCTTTCGTCGCGCGAAGAAGACTGAACACATATTAATACACCTAACTAAGATTATCTTTCATGTATAGGACAAAACAAGATTATCGATCGCGATGAGGACGAAGAAGAAGAAGAAGAGGAAAAAGACGAGAACATCATAAACTCAGCGCGACAGACGATGGGAAAGTTTCTTGGAGTAATTTTAGAGAGCGAGACGAGGGAGGGGAAAATATCGAAAGACGTTTTGACCGAAATAGAAAAAAATGAAGCGCAAAGAGCTGAGACGCACGCAAAATTAAGACACGAAGTTAGAACAGACATAGCAGAAGATGCAAAGATGAGTTTGTATTTTGAAATGCTCGACGATGCAGGGAAAGAGATAAATAATACTATAGAGTCAAATGAAGAAGGCGAGTTTGTTGAAATAGATACGCTATCGGCGGTAATAAAGGAGCAGGCGAACAATCAAAACTCTGAAAGTGACATAAGCGAAGGAGAATATGACGAGGATGATGATGATCAAGAAGATGAAAATGCGACAGAAGAAATGGAAGAAAAAGAAGAAGAAGAAGAAGTTAATAATAATTATAATAATGACGCGACTACGACGATAACACCTACGAGAAAGAAGAAAGTATTTTTAGCGAGCAAACGCGCTATGAAAAAGATGAAGATGAAAGAAAGCGTAGTGAATAAGCGAGCAATAATCGAACGTCTTTCGCACATTTTACGACTCTCGGATGCAAACTATGCCGAAGTTTTAACGAAAAATAAAATTGTTATTGAAGAAATTCGAAAGAAAACACAAGGGAGCGCACAAATTTTCGGCAAAAATGCAATCGAGACGAAGAAGAAGTTTGAAAAGTTCTTACGAAGCGAGTGTTTAGAAAAAATATTGAAACAGAACAATCAAGCGCTTGGAAAAATTTGCGAGCAGATTGCGCAAACAGAAGTGCAAGAGATTGAAAAAGCGAACGCGTTGTTGACCAGTCGCGAGAAGGAAATAGATGATTTGCGCGAGCGCGAGCGCACTTCGGTCGATACCGAGCGAGACGCCATGGAAAGAAACGTAGAAGCTAACGAAACTATCCTTCGTCGTTTATGCGTCGAGAACTCCATGCATGAAGACCGCTTGGAAAGAATCGCGAAAGAATTTTCAGCGCGTGAGAAAGCGAGACGTGATCGAGCGGCGATCTTATATCGACAAACGAAGGATGAATACCGCGCTTTAAGCGTAGCGAAAAGAGCGTACGAAGAGACTTTGGTGAAATACGAGTACGCCTCTAAGCGAGTAGCTTTGCGAAGTAAAAATGCGGCTGATAAATACATCAAAGAAGTATCGTATTACTAGATATGATGTAGTACTATGCAGCACTTTTATCCAATCAATTCATTCATTCGTTGATTTCATCTACAGACCTACGCGTTGGAATAAACATGATGTATAAATTCACTTTACATATAATTCACAAAAACAAAAAATATACTTCTTTCTTTCTTCGTTATTTGTGTGTGTGTGTGTGTACGTACGTGCGTACGCACGTACATCATACGTGCGAGATTATGATGTCGATCAATATAAATAATAATAGTAAATATTACAACACTATGCTATTAATATCGATATTCTTCATATTCTATGCAATAACTTTATTCAATAAATGCGAAGCAACAGAGTTTTCTTCATTTCTTCAAAGAAGTCATCGCGACGACGACAACAACAAAAACAACAAAAACAAAGATGATGATGATGCTTTCATGATGATGACGTTGAGAAGTAATGAGAAGAAGAGCGGAAGTAGTAACGATAGTCGAATAGTAGCTCAACAATGCACTAGAATGAGTAATATTATTAATAATTCAATCGACGACATAGAGCAGGAGTCGCCAGAGAAGAAGAAAAAGACATTTATAGTCAGATTCACTTCGTACAAAATGCAAGAAGAGCATAGAAAAACGCTTCGGCATATTCTATTCATGAACGGTTCTGATGATGACGATCTATTATTATCAACATCAACAAAAACTTTTTCTTCCAACGAACATACAATTTTGGATAGAAATAATAAAGCACAATCGTTTCCTACAGATTTCGCACTCGTGAGTTCTACGAACGAATCGCTTCTGAAAGCTTCTCTTCAGGAACCGTTCGCACGCGAACTCGGCGTAAAGGATGTTTACCTCGACGCTCGCTTAACTCGCTTTCCGAAATCGACAGAGAGTATAAATGTAGATATAGTAGTAGAAGAAGAAGACATAGATTATGATGAAAATAACGTAGGAAATAAAGGTGCTTTTAGGAAAGGATTTAGAAGATTGAAAAATAGACTCGCGAATAGGCATACCAGCGGTAGAGGGCAAGCAATTTCAACGTCGTTCAACGCAGAATCGTTATGGAATCAAGGTTTCAAAGGGCAGAACGTTAAAGTTGGAATATTTGATACAGGTGTTGATTCTGACCACGCGCATTTTAAAGGACGCGTGAAAGATCGATCGAACTGGACGCACGAAAATACCCTAGCAGATGGACTTGGACACGGCACGTTTGTTGCCGGAGTGATTGCTTCGACTTTTCCACAATGCTCGGGCTTTGCCCCTGAAGCCGATATTCACACCTTTCGAGTTTTCACGAACGACCAAGTCTCCTACACGTCATGGTTTCTCGATGCAATCAATTATGCAATTGCAACTGAAATGCACGTGATTAACTTATCGATTGGAGGTCCCGATTACTTGGATACTCCATTTGTGGATAAAATAAATGAAATCACAGCAAACGGTATCATCATGGTATCCGCAATTGGGAACGATGGACCATTATATGGTACGTTGAATAATCCAGCAGATATGATGGATGTAATTGGAGTCGGTGGTGTCAATTATGAAAAAAAAATTGCCTCGTTTTCATCCCGGGGCATGTCCACTTGGGATTTGCCAGAAGGTTATGGAAGAGTAAAGCCTGATCTCGTTGCTTTCGGGCAAGACGTGTTTGGTAGTAGAATATCAGGAGGGTGTCGTTCATTGTCCGGGACATCAGTTGCGTCGCCTGTTGTTGCCGGTGCTGTGACCTTATTGGCTTCCGTCATACCCGAACGTGAGAGATGGTTGAAATTGAATCCGGCCTCCATGAAGCAAGCTTTAGTCGAAGGCGCAGATCGTATTCCAGATATCACGATGTACGAACAAGGTGCTGGATTCTTGAATTTACAGAAATCGGCGAAAATTTTGAAAGAATATTTCCCACGAGCTTCTTTGATACCAGGTACTATTGACCTCACGCAGTGCAACTACGCTTGGCCGCATTGCAAGCAACCAATTTACCATTCTATGATGCCGCTCATGTTCAACGCCACTATTGTGAACGGTATGGGTGTGCGCGGTTCTTTAAATGCCGAGCCTAAGTTCACTTCGTCATCTTCTGATTTAGGTGAACACTTGGATGTTCGATTTGCATTTTCGGAGACGTTATGGCCTTGGACCGGGTATTTAGCGATATACGTGCGAGTGAAGGAGAGCGGGAAGATGTTAAAAGGCAAAGCGACGGGTACGATTTCATTTACGGTTGTTTCCCCGCCTTCAATGGGATCAGGTGGTGTTTTTGAGTCCGACATACGATCATCTACTGTTGTCGTTCCCATTCTCGTCAACGTCATTCCGACACCGGCGAGGGACAAGCGCATTTTATGGGACCAGTTTCATAACGTGAGATACCCGCCTGGGTATGTACCGAGAGATAACTTAGATGCCAAGGCGGACGTTTTAGATTGGCACGGCGATCATCCACATACTAATTTTCACGGAATGTATGACGCACTCATTGATAACGGGTATTATCTGGAGATTCTAACTGGTCCGTTTACATGTTTTGATGCCTCGTTATACGCAGCTATATTAATTGTCGACGCCGAGGAGGAATACTCCAAAGAGGAACGTAAGAAGTTATCGAATGACGTAAGAACTTTAGGTTTAGGATTGATAGTCTTCGGTGAATGGTACAATGTCAAAACAATGCACACGATGCGTTTCTTTGACGATAACACGCACGAGTGGTGGACTCCAA
>Ga0115004_10002667_pt1 | contig 14662 bp, 7 predicted proteins | sample ArcticOcean_MG_C_10_FD_88737 | JGI IMG/M metagenome (GOLD analysis project Ga0115004, IMG submission 88737) | Marine microbial communities from western Arctic Ocean - ArcticOcean_MG_CB11_90 | ecosystem: Environmental > Aquatic > Marine > Oceanic | place: Arctic Ocean: Canada Basin | collected...
GGCAGATCAGATAGAAGCTGCGGAGATGCAACAACAGAGCCAGTTGTACGGAACCAGTTCCGGCATCGGTGCTAGTTATGGGTTGCAGAAATCTTTGCAGGCAGGGAAAGCAGCAACTGATTCGGTTAGTACCTTGAACAGTATGGCTGGGGTTTCAGAAGCCGGTGAATTTGCGACCAAAGGCGGTGAGTTAATTTTCAATCCAGCTTCTGGAGAGGCTGCTGTTGCCGGCGCGGAAGGAATTGCTGCTGCATCCGAAGTTGCAGCGACAAATGCAGCACTAGAGGGAGGGGCGCTAGCCGCCGCTGAAGCAGGATCTGCTGTCGCTACTCAGGGAGCCACAGCTACGGCAGCCGCAGGTTCAACAGGAACCATGGCAACTCTTTCTACGATCGCAGCCCCCATAGCCATTGGCTTGGGTGCGGCTTTTTTGATCTCAAAATTATTTGATTAGGTGATTTATGGCTGTTCGTAATTACGATGGATTTGGTGCTGGACTGGCGCAGGGTTTCGGTTTGGTACAGGGCGTACAAGATCGGTTCGACAGAAACGAGCTAGCCAAGGATACGCTTGAGGCTAAGGTTGCCGGTGATGAAGCGACAGCGGATTTTCGGACAAAGCAGTTAGGGCTTCAAGCTGACGAGAATCGGCTTAGGATTCTGTCAACGGCTGCAACTGCACAGGCTACAGCCGATAATAGAGCAGCGACGTTAGACGAAACCAATCGCCGGAATTTAGTTACAGAAGGACTGACTCGTAGTAAGCAAGATTTCGACCAAGACCCTAACAATCCCGCGAACGTAAAGTTACAACTAGAAAACGATCAACGAGAATCTTATAGGAATAAAGTCGAGCAAGCAGGACAACTGGATACCCTCAATAAACTGCTTACTTCTAGTGAAGACTATACCCCAGGCACTCTCAAGCAGGTTAATGAGTTGGTTACCTCTCTGGAGGGAAGCATATTTGATGTTGGCGATATAGTTAGTAGAAAGCAAACTGAAGGCGCGCAGGCTATTCAAAGTTTCACTTACAACCTTTCTCAAGACCCTACCGCACAAATGACTGATGACGTAACTGACGCTTACGGAAGGGCATTGAACCTAAATAGATCAGCAAATATCGGGCGCAACATCGGCGCCGAATGGGGCAACGCTCCGGCATGGATACGGGAAGACGGTAACTACAAAGTATCAAAGATTGCATTAGCTAATGTTAGCGGTAACGGGGTTCAACCTAATCCATCCAATCCTGGTCAACAGGACGTCATGCTTAGTGCCACCGTATACGTTGAAGCTACTAACGCGCTTACTGGCGACGTTCAGGTCTATGAAGCTCCGTTGACAGGTAACAGGGCAATCACTGATGGAGAAGCTGTAGCAATACAACTTTCTCAGGTTCAAGAGGTCGCAGCAGCCGGACACTATATGTCTTCAGCTATATCGCCGCAAATAAGGGATGGTGTTCGTCGGGCAAGAATTTTTCAGCGTTTCGGTGATCAGGATGGGGACGGCATAGGCTCCGACGGACAAGCAGAGTTTGCGAAGGCTACTAACGATACGCTCGAGATCGTTAGACGCGCATTACAAAATGGCGATAACAACACATTCATAAACTTAGTTAGCTCCGATGAAGCAGACGCTATGGCAGGAAAGAATCTAACCCAATTACAAGTCGATGAAATTACGGCGAGAATACAAGAAAACCTACTATTCGACATTGATCACACCCCACCTCAACAATCTATGCGTCAGCATTTCGAGCAAACGAGATCGGATCTAAGTGCCTTAGAGATGCCAGCAGGTTTGAAGTACATAGATCCGGCGCTTCAAGGAAGGGACAATGTGACTCTCGGCGAGCTTTATGACCTGACAAACAATCCGATGGTGTCACAACTAAACGGGATTGCGGACGATCCGGACAAACTTTTCAGAGCAATGAAAGCCGCTGGAAAAATAAAATAACTGAAGTAAGGGAAGCCCGATGCCATTAAATTCTTATACTGGTAGGCAAGATCCGTCTGCACGTTATGAACCTAAAGCCCCGAAAGAAAAAAGACTTCAATCTTATCGTGATTTTGATGTATCTACTTTAGGGGATTTGTCTCTCGAAACTGAGGGAGAAGACTTTACAGTCCCTAACCAGCCAGATCCGGTCACTCCAACAATGCCGGCAGTGCAAGCTGCAAGCGTTTCTTCGCCTAGCGCAAACGCTCAAGCACCAATCCAGCAAACTGAAATGGAGCGGATTAATAATCTGGGTGATGCGTTATTAGAGGAAGAAGACTCGCAGTTTACCAGGGGTGCTATTGCTGGCACTCAGCAAATGCTGGGCTTGTATGGGGGAGCGAAAGCTACTCTTGGAGCACTCATAGATAATCCGGAAATGGTTGAGTCAGGGCTGGGTTTCTATCAAGAAAAAATGCGTGAGGCGGAAAAATTCTCCCCCAACGTAGGAACATTAGAAGAGATAGACCTAAGTCTAGATGGAGGTATGGAGCGACTAGGCGATTACCTTGGTTACACGATCGGTAACGTATTACCTAGCATAGCTATAAGTTTAGGTACTGGTGGAGTAACAGGTATAGTAGCCGGTACTGCGGCAAAGTACTTAGGGAAGGAGGGTGCTAAGGAAGCTTTAGAGGCGCTAGCTAAAAAACAAATTAAAGATCAAACAACCTTGGGGAGTGAAGGTTTATCTAACGCTCTCAAGAAGCTTCGCCTTAAAGACAGGGATTTTGACACAGCAGCAAATGATCGCCTACAAGAACTGATCCGCGAGGACATGGAAGGAGCGGTAGCTAAAGAAGCTGCAAATAGAGCAAAGCAAGACTATATAAGCCAACAGGCATATAAGTACGGGTTATTGGGGTCTGGCTCACAATCAGTAACTCTCAACACTGGTGAAAACTTTGGTGAGATATATGAGAGAACTGGCGTACAAGCTCCAGGCACCGCTATTGCTGCGGGTATAGCTGCCGGTGCTCTAGATACCTTCGCAGTACCATTGCGTGTGGCAAAGCAGCTAACACCGGACATGTTGGAGCCGTTAAAAGATTTTCTAAGTGCGGAAGCATTACAAAAATCAGGAGCTATCGAGAGGGTTCTTAAAGAGGTTGGTAAGACCTCTGGTATTGAAGGTATGACAGAAGCTACTCAGGTAATGATTACTGAGATGGCTGTAACCTTCGCCAATAACAATTTCACCGATCAACAAAAAATAGAGTACTTAGAAGCTCTCTCTAATGAAGAAACAAGATCAAAAGTAATGAACGCCGCCGCTGCCGGATTGATAGGTGGCTTCGCGGTATCGGGCGTTACAGCGCCAATAGCTGAGGGTGTAAACACCCTTCGAGGCAGAGAGCCAGAACCTAGTGTTCGTGACGCACTAATACAAGACACTGAAAATCGTCTTCAAGCAATGCGTGACTCTGTGCGCGAAATTGTTGAAGCAGAATTTACAGAGGATTCTGGAGCGGCATTACCTGCCCCTGAAGGAAGTGACACTCAACAAGTAGCTATTACTCAGCAGCCAGAAGTAGAAAGCAACATAGTAGATACGCTAGAGACTATTGATCTATCTGCCGGTATCACCGCTCAAGAGCTAGCGGGTGAGATGTTTGAGACCGCTGAGAACCAACAAAATCTTTTGACAGCGATGGTGGCTGAAGGGCTAGTCATCGAGGATACGTCAGGAGGAGCCACCACTTATAGCGTTAGTGATAAAGGCAGCATGATTCTTTATCCACCCGAAGAAGTCGATGAGGGGTTAGTAGATCTGCCTCCAGTACCTCAACCAGTGTCGTCTACAACCACGGTTGAAACAGAGGAATCCACAACGACTACAACTCAAACTCTCGATGAAGTGAGAGAAGAAGCTGCTGTCGTAAGCGAGGAGGCTCCCCAGACAGAAGTTGCGGCAACCAGGACTAGAACCGAACCAACAATGTCATCAAGAATTGAGGGTAGAGGGACAACTGACGCAAACGCGCCAGTAGTCTCGCCACTTATCGGTCCCGTAGATAATAAACCGCTCAATGATAGTGATCCGTTCGTCAGTCCATTAACGGATAAAAACCGCGTAGTCACAAAGCCAAAAATTAGACAGGCTTCCGATTCTATTGGGCGTCAAGTCACTGAGGTCAGCTTCCCTGATAGTGGCACTAAGTACGAAATGAAGCAGTACGCGACAGACGCAGGCGGTGGCTTCTACGCATCATCACAAACCATTCCAGAGTTAGGCAAAAATGATTCCGGCATGGACAATATTGATCTGGGCAAGGACAGAATCTCAGCAATTAGAACGCTCACCGACATAGAAAGGCAGAGAGCTAGTACGGCTGTGCAAACCCCTGTTGTTGAAGAAGCTCCGGTAGAGGGTGTTGCAGACCCAGTGGCTGAAGCTGCTCCAATCGTTGAAGACCCGATTCAAAGAAATGCAGAAACATTAACGGATATGGCTGAGTATGCCGGATGGGAAATAATCGGTGGAAAAGGTATTGTTGGACCGGAAGGCGAATCATTAGGTCGGTCTCCTTGGGTTGCTCGATCGGAATGGTTCCAACAGGCTCAAAAAGATGGAAACTTAGGAGGCAATACAAACGGTGACGCAACTCGACGGGTTGTCGCAAAAGCAATTGCTGGAAAGAAGTTAGGGGTTGCAGAGCAGCGGCACATAGATTCCATGCTTGGTTATCTAGCAGATCTTGAGCTTATGGAACAAAGTCAACAGAGCAGTGTCATAGCTGACTTGTCCCAAGAAGGTGCTGGGGTTACTGTCACAGAATTAGAGTACGATGACGCATTAGCAGGCATTACTTTAGGCGATACTAATCGTCTCGAACTGCCAGTATGGGGCGAGATGACTGACAGCGAGAGAGACGCTGAACTTAACAACATATTTGGGGAACCTGATGGAAGAGAAACCAATGCAACTCAGCGAGAAGCAGAAGCGCGGACTGCAATTTCTGATCGACGGAAAAATGCCACCAATGAACGAGAACTCGCGACGGTACGCCAAGGCGATGTTACGGAAGATACTGGACGAGAGAGCGGACAGGCAGAAGGCAGAGTCTCTCAACCAGACGCAAACCCCAAGCCAAAACGAAACGTAGATAACGAAGACCATCTTGACCTCATCTATCCAGATGGGGATGTCCGTACAATCCGCCAAGAAGATGGAGTCTGGTATGACGTTAATACCGACCTAGAGCTAGGCGAGAAGCGCAAAGAAGCAATCGACCAAGTTAAGCTTATCCGGCAAGAAGAGTTTGCAGTGAGTGGTGGAGCGGTTGCTGCTGCACCCCAAGAGCTCAGAGTCAAAGACCCAAGTCTCGACGCCAAGAAATCAACTAAAAAAGATGAGAATTTCCAATCTAACGGCGAACACATTGTTTCGTTTGGTGATGGTGATCAGCGGAGAATGTTTTACGATGCTGAGTCCAGAGGCTGGTATAACTCAGAGCGGATAGGGGCTGACGCTAGGGGATTAGACGGATACCTTGGTGGCAATAAGAAAGAAGCACTTCAGCAATTCAAAGTAATTCGTCAGCGGGAATTTGACGAAGCCGCCAAGCCTTCAGACATGGCTGCGGTGCAACTACCAAGAGGCTCTACAGAAAGGGAAGCATCGAAGACCGCAAACCTTCCCATCGGAACTTTGACTGGTGCCGGAGCTTTAAGGGGAGAACCTCAGAGCGATATAAAGAAGCGTCTGACTAGAGTAAATCTAGGCAAAGGCAAGACAACCTATATGCTCGACACTCAAGATCAATTTGAGCGTCAGGCATTCGGAAGCATGTCTAAATTGATGGGTGTGCTTGGAATAGGGCAATCACCAACAGAGAGTCCCGTTGTGACCAGTTCGGAAACTGGGAAAAAAGTCACCCTATCTACTTTCATTTCTGAGGGTATCGCTGCATCAAACAGTATTGATGCAGACCCAAGTGTTGCTCAAATCGTGAACACTTTGCTGGATCTATCAGAGAGGGGGATGCCGAGTGTGTTCCTGAATAATACACAAGGGATTTACTCCAATCCTCACAGAGCCGGTGTTCTTGGATCTTTTTACCCAAGCACATTCTCGATGAGCATTGACCCTGAGTTAGTCAGAGGCGCAACGATCGATCAGGAAACTAGACGCCAACTAGCCCACGTTATGGCTCATGAGCATTGGCACTTAGCCGACTACATTAATAACTATTCAGCAAGACTGCCCGAGTTTGATGTCTCAATAAATACAGCGGCTGGGTCTTTAGTTCAAACCTACGCGAGCAATACTTTCAACTTAAAGTTCGGCGATGCGGTGCAGGAAACGTATGACGCATGGAGTGCAGATACAGAGTTCGGTCAAGAGTTTAACTACCCGTTCTCCATAATGGGTGACTTAGTTAATGATGCGTTCCTAAATACGGACAATCGATACGAAGAAAGTGTAAGTGCAGAGAAAAGAGTCGGCGACGCTTTACAGACGATTCAAAAAGAAGTGTTCGCCCAAGCTGGCGCAGTATTTATCGGCAATCCTAAATTGTTGAAGGATAACGCCCCAGCAATTTATGATATATTTAGGGCGATACAAGCCAACCCAGAAAAAACAGCAGGACAATTAGAATATGGGCAACGTAACGATTTCGGCGAAGAGCAATCTAAGTCCGGCGGTGGAAGCCTACAAGAAGACTTTCGGTCACAGTCCGTCAATAGAGGCGTTCAAATACCTTTCACCGGAGGCACTGGACCAGCAGGCACAGGAGGCGGTGGACAACGATCAGCCGGTGACGGACTGGCGGGATCGATACAAGACCCCGACAGGGACTCATCTGGACCAAGCTTACGGGATACCCCTTCCCTAGATATACGGGGAGATCAAAAGTATCTCTACCAAAAGCCTAGAGGGAAAGTTCGCGGAAAGTCTGCGATCACTAAAGAAGTCAATCCGAAAAATGCTGACAAGCAGCTACCACTTCTCAGTGAGTTAGTTGCACGGCACACGAAGGTACTCGATAGTGCAGCTAATTGGACTGCGTTCGAGAAAGACCTGACAGGCGGATCGCTTGAAGTCACTGCTGGCAAAGTAAAAACTAAAGAGACTTTGGTTTTACGCCCACCCCATTATCTAATAAAACTTTATAACGACATGGACTTGTGGGTAGAAACCCACTCAAAGTTGCGTGGAGATCAGTTAGCCGCTGCTAACGCCGGTTTGAAAACTGCTCAAAGAATGGGTCAGTTATACTCCAAGGGAGCAGCTACACCAGAGCATACGGCGAAGCTAATGTTATGGGGAATGCTCTCTAGGATGCTAACAGCTAGCGCCCAGGAGTCTGCATTCGTAGACCTGATGACTAAGTCGCTTGGTCAAAATTTCGACCCATTCTCTGATCTAGTACAAAAAACATTAGAGGGTAATTTCTCCGATGAAATGGTTACTAGAACTGTAGTTACTGATGAGAGCAAAGGGACGACGAAAGAAGTCACATCTAATCGTGATGTTGCTGACTGGAGAGATTCGGTTAGAGAAATGATTCCGGCAGGGTCTTTTGGAAAAGCTGGTACATCTAACTCAAATGACTTTGCTAAATTCATGTTGAAGATGTCTGAGTTGGATGAGGTTAATGGTCAATCTAAGTTAGCGACTTTGCATGATTTAGTGTCAGACCGATCAATCTCAACTGCGGAAGTTCGTCGGCAGTTCCAAGGTATGAACGAAAAGATTGGTATCGACAACAAAGTCTTCTCGTTCTTAATGCTTATGACGGGTAGAGACGACGTTGTGATCCTAGATCGCATCCAGTTAAACACCATGTGGGATTCAGGGCGCTACGGCAAACTAATATACGACGATATTGCGGGCAACTTTAGTGGGCTTCATGGTCTTGCACGTTACGAGGTTATGGAAAACGCCCTGCAAGATAAAATTGTAGAGCTATACACTCGCTTAGGCAGACCTCAAGACGCCAGTGTCGGACGCTATCATTGGGAAAGCTGGGTTCTTAATTCAGGACAGGTCGTAGCTCATCCTACGATGCAAGGTCTAGTGGACGATATTGAGGGTGCCTCTAGCCCCTACGCATTTATGGGCGCTCCGGAAGGCAAGCAGAATATGTTCCGCTACGGCGCCATCTATGCGAGAGACGATAAAGGTAAGCAATACTTTATGTACTCTGATTCCAATGGTCAGCCTTATAAGTTCAATAAAGAAAACTTCAGGCTGTTTTTGGACGAGATCAAAAAACCAAAAGTTGGTATACTTCCCAAGAACTTTAAGGTGAGCGAATATGACCAAGGATACCCGTGGTACGAAGCGGAAGGCGTTGACAGAGCAAAACTGGATGAAGTCATCAAATCTTTCGCTCAAGGAAAGGCAACTCCAAGGGAATATGGTGTTGAAGGAGATGTTCTCAACGAAGGTCAAGCCGATGAGTCCGGAACAGGACTAGGACCAACCCCTTCTCTGGATATGGCAAACACGCCAGCGTTCAGAGAAGCCCCCGATTCTCTGGCAACCAGGAATCGACTTGTTGATGATCTAGAGAAAGCTGGCATTCCTCAAGGGGAGCTCGTAGCCGACATAACAGATCAAGACCTTGACGCTATGTCTCCAGACTCTAAGCGTCTTCTCAAAGCTTTGCGAGACGATGATTGGTTAGGCTTCGATAACATCGATGACCTGCTGCTCACTGTATTCGATGAAGGCTTGGACGGCTACGAAACCTCTATCTCCACTCGCATCGCTCTAGGTCGATACGTCAATCAAAACTATGGGGGTGTCTCCTCTGCGTTAGATATGTTGGGTGATGATCCCAATAAAACTCCAAGCAGCAAATTCAACGAGGAAGACGCCGCAGATGTAGTCAAAGATTTGCAATACAGGTTAGAAAAAATCTTGCCGTTCTATAGAGGCATCATGGATCAATATGTTGACATGAAGCAGTTGGAGCGAAAGATAGCTGCGGCAAAAGGCATAGAAAGACTACCGGCTGACAAGTCATTCTACGACGCCGAAAACTTAATGCACGGCAAGGCTGCGTATGAGCTAGACCTAGTGCAGAAAAAATACCTTGAGCCAATCATTAAGATACTGTCTAGCAAGAAGATCGACGTTGAGGGTCTTGGTAAGTATCTGCTGGCGAAGCATGCCCCTGAGCGAAACGCAGTGATCGCGCAAAAAGCAGTAGAGAAAAGAGAGAAGCTGGTAGCTTCCGCAGAGAAGGCGGAGAACCAGCGACTGATTGACTACTACGAAGAGACACCTATCCCGTTTCAGAACTATGAGACGGAGCAGGGAGGCTCTGGGATAAGCAATCAAGAAGCGATTGAGATACTAACAATCGCTGGCGTTGATGGCTTAACGGCGACTATGGATGAAGCTTCTCAGCTTATCTACGACATGCTTAAAGAGCATCGGGATCGTATGATCAAAAACCAACTGCTAGATTTTGAAACAGTTGAAGATTGGGAGGGGCAGTATCGATACTACGTTCCGTTAAAAGGTTTTGCGGCAGAGGAAAATATCGAATCTGACTACACCATGTCTGGCAAGACCAGAGGCTTCTCTATTACCGGCAGTGAGAGCTTAAAAGCTAAGGGTAGGACGACGCTTCCTGCAAATCCAGTAGTCATATCGATACTTGATGTGGCTGAAAAAATCAAACGCGGCGAAAAAAATAAAGTCTCCAACGTGCTTCTAGATATGTTGCTTAACTCTGGTTTCGAGATCGACCCAGAGATTAACGAGAAGGAAGGCAAGGTGCCGTGGACGATATGGAACAACAAGTCTCGACCCGCAGACAAAGCTACTGATGGCGGCGAAAAGATTCCGCTGACTCAGATGGATAACCAAAAGCGATTAAACGGAGACCCCAGATTTATTAGAGTGAAGCGGGGTGGTCAGACATTCTTTATTGAGTTCAAAGATGACGATATCAATAGAGTGCTGCAAAAGCTGGGCGAATCTACATTCAATATGTCTTCTCAAACCGGAAAGAATTTGGTTTCGACTTTTAACGGTCTGCAAAACTTCCGGCGTAATGTTCTTATCAACTACAACCCAGCATGGGGGCTAGTTAACCCACTGCGCGATATTGTAACGGCAATACCGTATGCAATGAGCGAAGCAGGCGCTAAGGGCTCTAGGACTGACGGTAAGGATGTTACCGCTAAAATGATTTACAACTACCCGAATGCGCTTAGAGCTTACTGGAGGCATCTTAGGGAGACAGAGGGTCGTGGCAGGTCTTTCACTGCGCGGGGCAGCGCCAAGCAATCTGCATACGATCAATACGTCAAAGAGTATTTCGAGGACGGAGCGCCTACGGGCATGATTCTGACACGCACTTATGAGGAAGAAGTTCGAGCGATAGAAAACCAAATTAAGGGAGGCAATATTCGTGGAGGCTTAAAGTCGTTAGGCAAGTTTGTAGAGGACTTTAATCAGACTATGGAGAACGCGGCTCGCGTCTCTGCGTATGTAGAGGCTAGGAAAGCGGGAGCGCCGAGAGCTAACTCAGCGTCACTAGCTAAAGACCTCACGGTCAACTTTAATCGCAAAGGTGAAATTAGTGCTTTTGTCAATCTACTCTATTTGTTCTTTAACGCTGCGCAGCAGGGTACTCAGAACTTTATCCAAGCCGCAGGTCGGGGCGGTAAGAAAGTCCCTGCTTTTTTGATGGGACTGTTTGGTGCTGGATATACAATCACTGTGTACAACATCCTGACCTCGGATATGGACGATGACGATGAAGTTAAGTACGACGATTACAATGACTCGCAACTGAAACGATCAATAAATATAGCCAAAGAAGACGGCACGATGGCTGTCTTCCCTTTAGCCTACTCTTATCAGTTTTTCTACAACGCGGGTCGCGTCATGGCTGAATTGCAGTACGAACTAAAGGATGAAGGCGAGGCTTTCACGCAGATATGGCAAAGCTTTATCGATAATTTTAGCCCACTAGACACGCAAGAGGGCGAGGGCTACGAAAGGTTACGGGGATTTGCTCCGGACTTAGTGGAGTTACTGGGTGACTTGATCGCAAACAAAGACTTCTTTGGCAACCCAATACAGCGCGAACAGTTCCCGACAGAGCCTAAGAAAGCCCAGGCTTATGTGACTAAACGATCTACATCTCAGTTGGCTAAGGATGTGATCCAGCGCATCAACGATTTAGACGGAGATGAGATTACTGACAGTGCTTATTATCCCACAAGTTATCTTGCGCCAGATCAGGTCGACTATATAGCTGCGTGGATACTCGGTGGAGTGGGGCGCTTTGTTGGAGACATATCAGACGTTGCGTATAAAGCTGCTACCGATCCGGAAGCGATAGAGTTTACCGATTACCCAATCGTAGGGCAGTTCTACAAAGAGCCTAGCAAGTACAAAGATCAGATGGAGTTCTACGAAAACAGTGATCGCTATGCTTCACTACTGTATCAGCTTGATTCGGTTGATATAAACGAGGACGGCAGGATCTCCGCAGAAGAGTATCAAGCAAGACCTGAACTGAAGAGGCGCGAACCTTATTACAGTGCTCAACTACAGCTAACTTACAAGGCATCCAACAAAGCTTTACGAGAACTCAGAAAGCGTGAAAAGGCGGCAGAAAAATATATTGTAGAGCCTTCTGAGCTAAGGCTGAAGCTGCAAGAAATCGATGTCACCAAGCAACGTGTTTTTGACAGCTTTAACAAAGCCTTCAGGGAAGCAAAAAGAAAGGCGGGGGATTAATGGGCGCCAAAAAGCTCCAGCCAGGATCTAAGTATGAAGCCTTAGATCTAGACAATGATGGCGAGGTTTCTGACCACGAAATACAGCTATCAAAGGAGCTACAGCAACTCGAAATATCCAACGAGAGGGCGGATGCACAGAGGGCTATGAGTTGGTTCGCTCTGTGGGGAATGCTCCTGTATCCGTCTCTGGTTGTCTTTAGTAGCTGGATTGGTCTGACTCAAGCCGCCGACATATTAGGGAGTATGGCGTCGGTCTACTTCGTGTCGGTAGCAGGCATATTGGCTGCGTTCTTTGCTGCTCAAAGCTTCCAAAACAGGGGTTTGTAAGCACAATAATCTACCAGACACAAATGGGGAAAGTCCGAAAAAAAATAGGGACTTGTTCCATTTGGCATTTTTGTTTCTTAAAATTTACTTAATAAGGAGTAACTGCCGTGATCATGATGTTTCTTCTTGTTGTCGTGGTAGACAACCAGAAGCTAGAAGAGTCTTTCATGTTTAGGGATTTGCGTAGATGCAACTATTTTGCTCATCTGATAGAGAGTGGCAAAACAGAGTTTAAGGATCGGCATCGTGGGCAAGCTAATATCACGGCTTACTGCCTTCCAAAATATGGCGGCAAAAACGTAAAAACGTGGGATTAAGTGTCCCGTCTCTCGATCACGCTGACGGGCAAGCGCTAGCAGGCATGAACACCTTGATCTATTTGTTCTTAAAGGTCTGCTTCCTTCACGAAAACACCAGCAACCATGACACCCTTGCGGTCCTTGATATCTCGATAGGCATTTGTCAAAGCTTCAACTAGCTGAATATTGTTTCGCATACAGATGTTGATTAAGACCACCATAATATCGCCGATGTCGTCAACGACAGACTCGCCTTTACAGATATGGTCGGATAACTCACCAACCTCCTGAATTAGCTTCGCTAGCTGATCCTTGTCACTGGAACCATGAATCAGGTTTCGGTCTAGATGCCATTGCTGGACCTTTGCCTCTATAAAATCGATCGTATGGTCCCAAGGAACCGGCGTCCTGTCATAGTCGCTGCCCATATCCATGCCTGGTCTGGGATTCCAATTGTAAACGCTCTCGTATTCGCTCATATTTACTTTCCTTGTGTAGTTCAGTGTGTAGTTCAGTGTGTAGTTTCAACTTTAGGACCACGTTTATATGCTGGGTATCCGTCCATAGTTAGGACTGGGTTACCGTCTTCATCCACACGAAACCGCTCAGGGCTAAGATTGAACTCATGCCATCTACTGTCGTTCGTGCCAGAAAAATCTGCGCCTACGATAGTAGGGGGCGATTTCGGTGTAGACATTTGCTCTTCGGATAGACCACCGTTATCCATCGAATCCTTCCTAGCCGCCATGAAAGCGTCTGCTAATTCGTAAGCATATTGCGCTAATTGGTAGGGGATAAACTGCATATCCATCTCTACTATTTTTGCGTATTCATGCTCGTAAATATTCCTTGCGACAGAGTCGCGTAGTTTGGCATTACTGCCGTTATCGAAACTCAAAATTGACATCTATGTTAATCCTATAAAACATGTTAAATTGAAGAAAAAACAGAACTCGTAACTCATTGTTTTTAAAGAACTTTTTCAAACATATTGTATTTAACATAATATAGATTATGCGCATTTTATTTGGTGAGTGTGGCGGTGCAATTAAGCGCTAGTTGTTCCTTTGCAATAATACCCAGTATACCTCTTGTACCTGTGTATTCAGGTCCCGCATGTCGGTTACACTAAGAATCTCGTAAACTAAAAGATTATAATTTTTTCATATAATTTTACGTGAATTGCATTTTCAGTTTTATACCTCGGGCGCAATAACTTGGATTGTTTGGGTTAAGTCGAACGAGTTTTTTGGAGGATCCAATAGTGACCAAAATTCTAATTGTAGAAGACAACGAGCTGAATCGAGATATGTTGTCGCGCAGGCTTATCCGCAAAGGCTACGAAATTGAGATGGCTGTAGACGGCGCTTTGGGCGTTGAAGCTATGAAAAGCTTTATGCCAGATGTCGTACTAATGGACATTGGTTTACCAGTAATGGACGGCTGGGAGGCAACGTCAACAGCTAAAGCTACAGATTCCATCAAGCATATTCCAATTATTGCGCTTACAGCTCATGCATTAGAGGAAGATCGCCTTAAGGCGCTGGAAGCTGGCGCGGACGATTTTGATACCAAACCAGTGGATTTGAAGCGTTTGTTGCAGAAGATTGAGCAATGGGCACCGTCACAAGGCTAAAAATTGGGTCTAAACTCAGCCTCTAAACCCTAGCGCGAGAGAAAAATAAGCGGTAGCACCACACTTAGATATGTGGTGCTGACGTTGGGCAAGTCGTTGGATAAGACCACAGGGGGCTTCTTAGCCAGTCATTAGGCTATTTGCGCCGAAAGCGCCTGTAGGCGTTTTTCTAACCCTGAATCGTTCTTATCTAAAATTCCCAAGCCCATGCCCTCTAAAGTACCGCGCAGAGTGTCATCAAGATCCATGCCTGAGAAGACTATGATTTGCGGTGGTTTGTCCATTTGCAGTGCATTGAAATGGGTTAAGAACTCAAAGCCATCCATCACCGGCATAGATAAATCCAGAATGATTAGGCTTACGCCCTCCTCTAATTTATCTAAACCCTGCTGTCCGTTTTCCGCAAATATCACAGAGAAACCATCTTTTTCTAGCAATCTAGAGACCAAATCTCGGGCCTCTGGGTCATCGTCTATGACGAGGGCCGATAACCCCTGGGTATTGTCGCCATACAAGCTGTGTATTTGATCAAGCAGCAATTGTCGGTCAATAGGTTTTGTCATATGCGCAACGGCGCCCAGCGCCTCAGCTTGCCGATCGTCTTCCAACATACTGATAATAATGACCGGTAAATCTCGTAGCGTCGGATCGTTTTTGATTTCTGAGAGTACTGA
>Ga0115004_10002677_pt1 | contig 14638 bp, 18 predicted proteins | sample ArcticOcean_MG_C_10_FD_88737 | JGI IMG/M metagenome (GOLD analysis project Ga0115004, IMG submission 88737) | Marine microbial communities from western Arctic Ocean - ArcticOcean_MG_CB11_90 | ecosystem: Environmental > Aquatic > Marine > Oceanic | place: Arctic Ocean: Canada Basin | collected...
ATATTGCAAAAGCAAAAAATATTTTTTTGAATGATTTCATTCTATTTCCTTTGTTAGATTTAATTTTTTAAAAATTCTAACAGAAATAAAGAGTATCTAGCAATGTTTTAAAAACTCAATTTAAATGGTTTTTTTAAAAAAACTTCTAGTATAGGTTTAATTTAATTATTAATTTTTAGTTACTCGATTTTACCAAGAGTATTTAGCAAGATAACGCCAATAATAATTAAAGTGATTCCTGCGACCCCATATAAATTTGGGTTTTGATTATATTTAAATATACCAAATAAAGTTACAGCAGTAATTGTTAGTGCGCCGTAAGTTGCGTATACAAATCCAACAGGAATTATGGACATAGCTTTTGAAAGGCAAAAAATACAAATAATAATACTTGTTATACAAAAAATTGTAGGGCTGGTTTTTGTAAACCCCTCTGTTGTTTTTAGAAAACCATTGGATGCTATGCCAGTAATAATTGCGAGGACTAAAAATAAATATCCAGATAATAGACTAATACTTTTCATCAAATCTTTGCAAATTCTCCGCCGTCTCTAAACCTCCAAAGCCATTTAGGCATAGCTTGCTCGACATCATCTGGTTTTATGTTTAAATCTTTTAAAGTCAAATGATTATTAGAAACAACATTATCTGCTTCATTTAAAATTTCACACTGGTCTTTTGTCAGTAAAGGTTTTGACATAAGACTAAATAAACTTGCTTGTATTTTTGCAAGTGGCATGGGTAGATCAACAACAAATCTTTTTTTGTTAATAGTATTTAAGATAGATTTAACCATGTTGCCAAAGCTAATTACTTTAGGCCCACCAATTTCATAAATTTTACCTTCATTTTTTTTAATCTCTATAGCTTTTACAATTGCTGTAGCTACATCATCTACTAAAATGGGTTGAAAATTATAACTTGTTTTAACCACAGGAATTACAGGAGCCATGCTTAACTTTGCAAATAAATTTGTAAAATTATCCTCTGTCCCACAAACTACACTTGGTCTTATGATAATTGTATTTTTAAAATTATCTAATGCTTTTTGTTCTCCTGAAAATTTTGATTGTTGGTAAAGAGATTTTGAACTTGCATTAGCGCCAATAGCACTAACATGTATAAATTTTTTAACTTCTGATTCTGAACAATGTCTAGCAATGAGCCCTGGTAGATCAGAATGTATGCTTGTAAATTTTTGTTTGCTGTTTTCAAATAGAATACCTACTAGATTGATAACAATGTCTGAATTTTTTATAGATTCTTTAATATTAGAAAAATCCTTAAGATTAAAATCAACAAATTCTATAGCTCCTGGAGGAGCTTGTGTCTTCAAATAACCTTTTAAGTAAGCATTCCTAGTTGGAATAATGCATTGATAGTTCCTCTCAGTCATTTTTCTGACAAGATACCTTCCTATAAATCCACCACCACCAAGGATCGTTGCTATTGGGTAATTGTTCATGGTATTCAAGATAGTTATATGAAAATACATAAGATTCAAGGGGACATAAGCTCAGAAACTGCAAAGTCATTTAAAGACAGTATAGCTTTAGATACTGAAGCCACAGGTCTGTTGATTCCTGAAAGAGACAAATTAAGCTTAGTTCAAATTTGTGGTGAAGGAGGTGATGTGTATATCATTCAACCTGATCGAACTAACTATAAAATGCCAAATTTAGTTTCTGTTTTAGAAAATGATAAAATACAAAAGATTGGACATTTTTTAAGATTTGATAAAAATGCACTTGAATATTTTTTAAAATGCAAAATAAAAAATATTTTTTGTACAAAAATTGCCTCTAAAATCTGCAGAACCTATACTGACTCTCATGGACTTAAAAATTTAGTTCAAGAGTTTTGCAATAAAAAATTGGATAAAAATCAAGGCTCTAGTGACTGGAATAAAAATATTAATGATCTCAATGACAAACAATTAGAGTATGCTGCGAACGATGTAATTTATCTTCATAAAATAAAAACTGAATTAGAAAAGATGTTGATAAGAGAAGAACGGATGGATATTTACAAAAAATGTATAGAGTTTTTAGACACAAGGATAGAGTTAGATCAAAAAGGGTTTAAATTTTCAATATTTGAGCATTAATGGTTAAAGTAAATTACATATCTGTTGCAAAAAAAGCTGCTGCTATTCAGATTGCTGAGCTAAGAAAAATTAATAAAATTTTTGATAAATCTTTTGTAAAGGCTGTTGAATTAATCGAAAATTGTAAAGGTAAAGTAATTGCTGCTGGTATTGGTAAAAGTGGACTAATCGCAAGAAAAGTTTCGGCTACTTTGTCTTCCGTTGGTATTTCATCTTTTTTCTTAAATCCCTCAGAAGCAAACCATGGTGACCTAGGTCAAATCGACAAAAGAGATTTACTTTTAGTTTTTTCTTATTCTGGTAACACTTCAGAAATTGCAAATATGCTACGGTATGCAAATAGATTTAATATAAAAATTATTGGTGTGGCTTCAAAAAAAGATAGTCTGCTATTAAAAGCAAGCGATGTAAAAATACTTTTGCCTCAAGTAAAAGAGTCTGATCCTACAGGTATGGTGCCCACCACAAGTACAAGTATTACTTTATTGTTAGGTGATTGTTTGGCTGTAGCTTTAATGAATAAGATGAGATTTTCTAAAGAAAGGTTTAAAGTTTTTCACCCTGGCGGTAATATTGGACAAACTTTGTTATTAGTCAAAGATATTATGATTGCTGGAAATAAATTACCAAAAGTAAATTTGAATAAAAATATTTACGATGCAACAAAAGTAATTCATCAAAAAAAACTCGGACTTGTTGTTGTTATGGATAAGAATCAGGTGAAAGGAATTTTAACTGATGGAGATGCAAGGAGAGGTATTAAATATTACTCAAAAGATGACCATTTAAAAAAATTTATTACAACAAATCCTATGTTTATCTCTGAGACTGCGCCTGCTTCAAAAGCTATGTCATTAATGAACGAAAAAAAAATTACATCTTTATTAGTCACAACAGAACAAGATTATAACAAAGCTAGATCAAACAAAAAATTAAAGGGAATTGTTCATATTCACTCTCTTTTACAGTATGGAATAAAGTGACTAGTCGAAAAAAAAATCTTTTTCTTATTCAGCTTACTATATTTCTTGTTGCTTCTGCCCTGCTTTACAACACGTATCGCAGTACAAGTGAAGTAAAAGAAAATATTGAAAAAGTAGAAATTGAAACCAGTCCTGATACAAATTCTTTTAAAGATATAGAATATTCAGGTTTTGACTTTAATGGAAATAGATATGTATTAAAGGCTGAACAAGCTGAGTTTAAAACTGAAATGCCCGAACTTATTAATATGAAAGGCATTAATGCTAAATTTTATTTAAAAGATAATACAATTTTAACAGTAATTAGCGATTCTGGACTTTATAACAATTTAACACTCGATATAATGTTTAGAGAGAATGTTATAGCTGACTACCAAATGCATACTTTGTTTTCAGATTTCTTGTCTTATTCAAATTCAAAAGGTAAATTAATCTCTACTGGAAATGTTAAGGGAAATTCAGTAGACAGAGGAGAATTTTCTGCAGATAATGTAGAATATAATTTTAAGGACAAAACTTTAAACCTCTCAATGTTTGGTGCAGAACGGGTAAACGTAAAAATTAAAAATTAATGAAAAAAGGTTTTAGAATAATCAAGTTTAAAAAAGATAAACCGGTCTTTCAAGTCAAAGATATAAGTAAATCATTTGATGGAAGGCCAATTTTAAAAAAAATTAGTATGGAGCTTTATCCTGGAGAATGTGTAGGATTATTGGGCCCTAATGGTTCAGGAAAGTCTACTTTATATAGTACCATAATAGGTGAAATCTACGCTGATGCAGGAAAAATAATTTTGAATGGTAAAGAAATTCAAAATCTTCCAATACACTTAAGAACAAAAGGTGGAATTGGTTATTTAAGCCAGCAGAGAAGTGTATTTGACATGAGTGTATACGATAATCTTTTAGGAATTTGTCAGCTTGTAATTAAAGGAGAAGAAAACCAAATTAAATTAACTGAAAGGTTGCTTGATGAATTTAATCTCCAACACTTAAGAAGTATTGGCGCTGCAAACTTATCAGGTGGAGAAGTTAGACGTTTAATGCTTGCACGACTACTAATTAACAAACCAAGTATTGTTCTTCTAGATGAACCAATGGCAGCACTGGATCCTATTGTCGTTCAAGATATTCAAAAATATATTTTGAAGCTCCAAAATTTTGGTTGTGCTATATTGGTAACTGATCACCAAGTTAATAATCTTTTTGATATAGTGGATCGTGCTTATGTGCTTGGTGAACAATCTATAATTGCTCAAGGTACACCGTCAGAAATTTTAAGGTCTTCAAAAGCTATTGAGCTATATTTTGGGTCATCTTTCCGAACATAATTGTAATGTTAAATAAAAGTTTCTCGCTCTATATTTCTAAATCGATCAGAATTTTTAATAAAACTGTTAATGTTGACTCTGATAAATCTATTTCTATTCGTTCTTTTTTAATAGGAGCTATTAGCCATAATATTTCAGAAATTAAAAATGTGTTAGAGTCAGAAGACGTCTTTTCGTGCATCAATTGTTTAAGAAAATTAGGTGTTAAAATCAATAAAGTAAAAACTAAACATTATTTGGTTTATGGTAAAGGACTCGGATCTCTTTATGCTAAAAAAAATACAGTTTTAGATTGTGGTAATTCCGGGACTACGGCGAGATTGCTTATTGGTTTGCTTTCTACTAACCCCGATATTCAAGTTAAAATCAAAGGTGACCATTCTTTAAATAAAAGAAATATGATAAAACTCATTAATCTTCTAAGTGGGTTTGGTGCAACCTTCTTACCAAAAAATAAAAAAAATTTTCCTCTAACTCTCATTTCTTCTGAAATACCCGTCGGAATAGAGTATAGAGCCGGTGTGTCAGCCCAGCTTAAATCGGCCGCAATACTTGCTGGTCTTAACGCTAACGGAGTAACAAATGTAATTGAAGAAAAGCAAAGTAGAAATTCTACAGAAAATATGCTTCTACAAAGTCCAAGTATTTTAAAAATAAAAAAAAATAAAAAAAATAAAAACCATATTAAAGTTTTTGGAAAAAATTATCTTAATCCTTTAAAAGTTAATGTAGCAGGCGATCCAAGTTCAGCTGCTTTCTTTACGGCATTAACTTTGCTTACATCTGGAGCTAAATTGAAAATTAAACACGTAGGCTTAAACCCGAGACGAATTGGATTTTATAATATTTTAAAAAAACATGGAGCTAAAATAAAATTTAAAAATGTTAAAAAAGTTAATAATGAAGAAGTGGGTGATATTGAAGTTCAAAATAGTAAACTAAAAGCCATAAAATCAAGTCCCGATTGGTTTGCTACTACAGTTGATGAGTATCCTATTCTTTTTATCATTGCCGCACTCACAAATGGCACCTCAGTTTTCAAAGGGATTGAAGATTTAGCTAATAAAGAAAGTGATCGAATTGAAGAAATGAGAAAAGTTTTGATCCAAATCGGTGTCAAATGTAAATCGAAAAAAAATGAAATGAAAATATACGGTCAAAAAAAAATAAAAAAACTTAACGGTGTAATTAAAGTACCTAATCTTGGTGATCACCGTATTTGTATGAGTGCTGTTATTTTGTCTTTAGTTACAGGGATCAAAACCGAAATTAAAAATTTTGAGACGGTTAACACATCGTCACCATCTTTCTTACAAATTATTAAATTACTTGGGGGGAAATTTGAAATCAAAAAGATATTATAAACTAATTGTTGCTGCGGACGGTTCTGCTGCTAGCGGCAAAACCACTGGTGCTAGACTTATATCAAAAAAATATGGTTTACAATTTTTGTCTTCAGGCTTACTTTATCGTTATGCTAGTTATCTGTTGTTAAAACACAAACCAAAAAATACTATTTTTTTTTTAAAAAAGAGTTTTAAAAATTTAAATTTAAAAAAATTAAATAATAAATTTTTACACTCACCTGAAATTTCTGCATATACTTCAATAATTGCAAAAGAGAAAAATATTAGAAATATTTTAAAAATATTTCAAATAAAATTTGCAAAAAAATTTGATAAAGTTTGCATCGAAGGGAGAGATATAGGTACTGTTATTTTACCCAAAGCTGATATAAAATTTTTCTTTAAGTGTAGCTTAAATATTGCTGCTAAAAGAAGATTTAAAGAACTTAAAAAAACTAATAGACATATAACCTTATCAGAAGTTAAAAAAGCTATGCGTATTCGCGATAATTTGGATAAAAAACGTAAAAATTCTCCTTTGATTCAAGCGGAAAATGCGGTAATTGTGCCAACTGATAAATTAAATATCAGTGGCATGGTTAATAAGATGTCCAAAATTATCGAACAAAAAATTAAAGAAAAATATGGCAGTTGAAACAATTCATCAGGAACTATCTAGCTCTCAAAAAGAGTTCGAAAGCATGCTGAATGATGACTTTAAGGATAGAAAACTTAAAGAAGGTGAAATTATTAAAGCCACTATTACAGAAATAACAAAAAGCTTCATTGTTTGTGACGTAAAAGCCAAGATGGAGTCGATGATTCCTATTGAGGAATTTAAAAATGATGATGAGCTTTCAAAATTAACAGTTGGTTCAAAAATTGATGTCTTCTTAGAGAGAATAGAAAATTTTAAGGGGCAGATTGTTGTTTCTAGGGAAAAAGCAAAAAGAATGAGCGCTTGGAACCGTATGCAGAAAGTTTTTGAGTCCGGCGAAGAAGTAACAGGGTACATCACAGGTCGTGTTAAAGGTGGATATATCTGTGTGGTTGACTCACTTCCAACTTTCATGCCGGCTAGCCAGCTTGATATTTCTCAACCAAAGAGAGTAGATCATCTTATGAATATTCCACTAAAAGTGATAGCAACAAGGTTGGATAAAGTGCGTGGTAACGTGTGCACTTCACGTAAAGCTGTGTTGGAGAAATCTAGAGATATACATACTAAAGAAGCCATAAAAAATTTAAAAGAGGGTGATATAATTGAGAAAGCAATAGTCAAATCGTGCCACCTGGACTGGGGCATATTTTTAGATATTGGAAATCAAATGACAGCACTGTTGCATGTGAGCGACATGAGCCACGGTCGAGTAAAAAAACCTTCAGAGCTAGTAAGCGTTGGCGATACTATGAAAGTCAAAGTTACAAAAATTGACCCTGAAACTAATCGTGTAAGTGTTAGTATTAAAGCTTTAACGGAAGATCCATATAACAATTTAGAAAATAAATATAAAATTGGTTCTGTTTACAAAGGAACAATTACTAAGCTTATGCAATATGGGGCGTTCGTGAGATTAGAATTAGGCATTGAAGGACTAATACATTCATCAGAATTAAGTTGGACAAACAAAAATGTTCAACCTTCTGAAATTTTATCAGCTTCTCAAGAAGTTGAAGTAAAGATAGTCTCAATTGATGTTTCCGCTAAAAGAATTTCTTTATCTTATAGGGAAGCTAACTCAGAAAACCCGTGGAAAGAAATTAAAGATAAAGTAGGAGCGGTTGTTGAGGTAACTGTTAATAATATTACAGACAAAGCTATCTTTGCAGATCTAGACAATGGGTTGACTGGAATGTTGCACTTCAGAGAGCTATCTTATCAAGAAGAAAATCAAGATTTAAAAAAATACAAAAAAGGACAAAAAATAAAAGTAAAAATTATAGAATTAAAAGATGATAAACTTAGATTTTCAATTAAAGCTTTAGAAAAAGATCCTTTTGACTGGTTTAAAGATAATGGCAAAAAGGAAAGATCTATTATTACAACACGTGTTCATGAAGTTTTAAAAACTGGTGTTAAAGTATCGGTAGATCCAGACAAGCATATTATAGTTATGATTAAAAAAAATCAGTTAGCTAAAGAAGCAGCTGATGCTAGGCCAGAAATTTTTGTACCTGGCAATGCTTTAGATGCTATGATTACAGAATTAGATCTAGAAAAAAGAGAAGTTACTCTCTCTGTAAAATCTGCTCAAATCTACGAAGAGAAAAGTTTGGTGGCTAAGTTCGGAGTAAATGCTGCAAAATCAGGCGCTACACTTGCGGGTATTTTTCAAAAAGCTTTAGGTAAAAACCCCAAAAAAAAGAAAAAAGATAAAGAAGAAGATTAATTGGTTAAGTCAGAAGTCATTAAACATCTCCATAAAAAATACCCTGAATTAAATCGTGCCCACGTCGAGACGATTGTAGACATATTTTTCGACACAATCATAGATAGTTTAGCGAAAGGTAAGTCTTTTGAAGCAAGGCAATTTGGGCGTTTCAGTGTTAAAACTATTAAAGAAAAAAAAAATGCTAGAAATCCGTCTAGTGGAGAGATTATTTATGTACCGGAAAAGAAAAAAGTTTCCTTTAAAATGTCAAAACATTTAAAACAACAAGTAAATAAAAAATAAAAAAATGAAAAAAAATATATTTTTAGCTTTAGATTTTAACTCAATTGATAAAGCTTTACAGATAACACATCAAACTAAAGATTATTTAGCTGGTATTAAAATTGGCCTCGAGCTTTACAGTATTATAGGTTTAAAAGGGGTTAAAGAATTTGAACAATTTAAATTGCCCATTTTTTTAGACACAAAAATTTTTGACATTCCTAATCAAGTTGCTAAAACAATTAAAGTCATTTCAGAACTTAAATCTATAAAATATTTTACTATACATTCCTTAGGGTCTCTGGAAATGCTAGAAGCTGCTCAAAAAGCAGCGAGTGGTTCTAGCTTAGAGTTTTTAGCAGTGAGTATTTTAACCTCATGGAATAAAAATGATCTGGAGCATGTTGGTATTAATAATGATGTTAAAGACCAAGTTAAATTATTAATTAAACTCGCATGCAAAGCTAAGCTCTCTGGTGTAATTGCTTCCGCACAAGATATAAATCTTGCTCGGCAAATATCAAAAGAAATTAAAATTTTTTGTCCTGGTATTAGGGGGAGTCAGAATAACCAAGACCAAAAACGAACCTTAAGTTATAAAGAATTTAATGCTATTGCAGATGATAAGTGTTTTGCTGTCATCGGTAGACCTATTTACGAAGGTAATGCTTTAGAAAATATCAAAGATATTATTAACTCGGCAAACTAATGCAAGCAAAGGTATGTGGTCTAAAAACTGCTGATCAAGTTGAAAGTTGTATTGAGCATGGTGCAGATTTTTGTGGGTTCATTTTAAATTATAAAAAAAGTCACCGCTTTATAGACTATCAAACAGCTGAGCATCTTACGAAGATTAACAAAAAAAATACCTCTTATGTTGGTGTACTTGTGAATCCAACTATTGATGAAATTGAAAAGTTTTCGAATCTAAATTTAGATTATTTTCAAATTTATGGAGAGCTAAGCATCGAACAATTAGTTTCTATTAAATCAAAATATAATAAAAAAATTATTATGGCTCTACAAATTAAAGAAGAAAAAGATATTTTGGCTTATAAAATTTATGAAAATATTGCTGACATTATTTTATTTGATAGTTCAGGCTTACATCAATCTTTAAGCTGGAATTATGATTGGATTAAATCAGTTCCTTCTTCTGTTACAAAAATGCTTGCAGGTAATATCAATATAAGTATGCTTGAAAACTTAAGAGAAATAACGGATGTTGTGGATGTTTCTGGAGCTTTAGAGACAGATAAAGTAAAAGACATAATTAAAATCAAAGCATTTTTAGAAAAAATAAAACAGATTAATGATTAAAATTAAAAAAGGTATTCCATTAATTGACCAGCACGATGAGAATGGGATGTGGGGTGGTAAATTTGGAGGAACATGGGCTCCTGAAACCTTAAAAAAACCTATTGAGGATCTCACTCAACTTTTTCAAAAATTGAGGTACGATAAGCAATTTTTAAAACAAAGAGACTACTACTTTGATAATTATGTAGGAGCCCCAACACCTTTTATTAAATTACAAAATCTAAGTAGACATTTAGGTGGAGCACAAATCTGGGCTAAAGTTGTCTCTGAAAATAGAGGTACTGCACATAAAATTTATGGTGCGGTGGTTCACTGTTTAATTGCAAAACATTCAGGAAAAAAATATGTCTGTGGGGATACAGGAGCTGGAATGGCAGGCAAAACTTTGGCTATGGTGGCAAAAGAATTTGGACTTAAGTGTAAAATTTTTATGGGTACTAAGATATAAAAAGACAAAAACCTAATGTGGATGTTATGAAAAAATTTGGTGCTGAAGTCATTCCTGTGACAACTGGCAGTCAAACCTTAGTTGATGCGGTAAGTGAGTGCATGAGGTATTGGGTCGCAAATTGTTTAACAACAAATTTAGTAGTGGGATCAACAGTAGGTCCCAACATTTTTGTTAAAATTTGCGCTTGGTCAACAGCTCAGATCTCTAGAGAGCTTAAAGTCCAAATGAAAAATGTATTTAAGACAATTCCCAAAAAAATAAAACTCATTAATTGTGTCGGTGGCGGAAGCTCGGCTATGGGATTTTGGAATGAGTTTATGGATTATAGTCCAAAACAAATTGAGTTTATAGGTGTTGAAGCTGGTGGACCAAAAAATAGCAGACATCATGCAGCACCACTTACCAATAGTGCTAAAATTGGAATTCTGCACGGAGCTAAACAATACGTCATGCAAGATAAAGAAGGCCAGATTAGTGAAACAGAATCTATATCTGCAGGTTTGGATTACCCGGGTGTAAGCCCACTACATTGTTTTTTAAAAGACACTAAAAGAGCAAGATATACCTCGGCCACTGATGAAGAGGCATTAGCAGCTTATCAATTAGTTACAAAGTTAGAAGATATCTCTCCATCTCTAGAACCTGCTCACGCATTCGCAGAAGCTATTAAACTTGCCCCTAAACTAAATCCTTCAACTATTATTATTGTTAATAGCTGTGGCGACTCTTTAAAAGATAAATTTATTATTAAAAAAAGACTAGGAAATTACATTCAATGAGTTCTAAAATTTTAGAAACATTTCTAAAGTGTAAAAAAGAAAAAAGACCAGCTTTACTAACTTACACGGTAGCCGGAGATAGCACTAAAAAACAATCTCTAGCTATTATTAAATCAATTTCTCAACACGCTGATATTATTGAATTAGGATTCCCACATAATACCCCGATTGCAGATGGAGGACAAATTCAAGAAAGCTCTCACCGTGCTCTAAAAAATGGAATTAAGTTACTTGATGTCTTTAAAATTGTTAAGGAATTTAAAAAAAATAAACACAGCAAGCCTTTAATACTAATGGGGTATTTTAATTTAATTCTACAATACGGAACTACAGCTTTTTTAAAAAAATGTAGAAGTGTTGGTGTTGATGGTTTGATTATTGTTGATTTGCCTTATCCAGAAAATAAACCTTTTGCCAACAAATGTAAAAAAAATAGTATTACTTTTGTTCAACTGCTTTCACCCACAACATCCAAAGAAAGAATGAAAAAAATTATTAAAGATTCTCATGACATGATTTATTATATTTCTATGTTGTCTACAACAGGGGGTAAACTTAAAGTGTCACCTAAAAAAATATTAATTAATTATAATCAAATTAAAAAAATTAACCCGAAAAAAAACCTAGTCATTGGCTTCGGTATTACAACTAATACAATTGCTGCTTTAAAAAAAGCAGATGGCTTAGTAGTAGGTAGCCAATTATGCAAGGAAATTAGTCGCTCATTGCAAGTTAGACAAAATCCTGTCACAAATTTAAATAGAATGGTATTTAACTTGAAGAGGAGAATCATTTGAACTGGATTACAAAATTTCTAAAACCTAAAATTGCATCTTTATTTAAAAAGAAATCTGCAGAGTCTGATCAAGTTTTATGGACAACTTGTGAATGCAAAAACCTAATTTATAAAGAAGACTTAGAAAAAAACTACAACTGCTGCCCTAAGTGTGGATCTCACCATAAACTGAGCTGCAAGGAAAGATTTGAAATATTTTTTGATAAAAAAGAATATGAGATCATCGAGACACCTCTTCCTAAAGATGATCCTTTAAACTTCGTAGATAATAAAAAATATACTGACCGTTTGAAGACAGCTAGAAAAATTACTAAACAAGATGATGCTGTGGCTATAGCAACAGGTAGGGTTGAAAATATTCAAGTCACTGTTGGTGCACAAGACTTTAGATTTATAGGTGGATCTTTTGGTGCTGCAAGTGGTGAAGCTTTTATACATGGTGTCCAACATGCAATTGAAAATAAAAATCCTTTTATTTTTTATTCTTGTAGTGGTGGCCAACGTTTAATGGAGTCAGGAATAGCTCTTTTACAAATGTCACGAACTGTTCTAGCTGTTAATGAGTTAAAAAAAAATAATATTCCTTTTATCGTAGTAATGACAAACCCAACAACAGGTGGTGTAACAGCTTCTTGGGCAAGTCTAGGTGATATTTTAATTGCTGAACCTAAAGCAACAATTGGATTCGCAGGAAAAAGAGTGATCCAAGATACGGTTAGAGAATCTTTGCCGGAAGAATTTCAAAAAGCGGAATATTTAAGAGAACATGGGCAAATTGATCTTGTAATTGAAAGAAAAAATTTAAGATCAACTATTAGTACATTGCTAACTGTCTTATTGAAAAAAACTGAAACACAGGCTAATACTGACGCATCAAATGTTGTCACACTCGATAGCTCTCTACAAAAATCTACAAAAGCGATATAGCCGCAGGATTAATCTCGATCTTAAGCGTATTCAAAAAGTTTTAACTTTACTTGGTTTTCCACACTTAGAATTATATCAACCTATTAATATTTTAGGCAGTGATGGAAAAATGAGTACCTTAACATCGCTGCAGTATTTTTTACAAGCTGATAAAAAAAACATAACTACTTTTACCAGTCCCCACCTTTACGATGTTAGACATAGATTTTGGTTAAAGAATAGATACATCAAACTTAAGGAAATAAAAAAATTTACTACATTAGTAGAGTCCCTAGGTTTAAAATTGACTTTATTTGAATTATTAACCTGTATTTATATTTTAGCAGCTAAGGATCAAAAAAATATTCACTATCATTTAATTGAAGCAGGATTGCTATTCAAAAAAGATAGCACTAATTTGTGGCTTGAGCCAAAAGCTCAAATCGTGACTCAGATTAATTTTCAGCATCAAGATTGGGTTAACCCTAAAACTTTAACTGAAATTTGCAGGCAAAAATTAAATGGACTATCGCAAAATACTAATATTTATGTAGCTAAACAACATCCAAAAACACTCCGTATAATTAAAGGTATTTTAAAAAAAAATAAAAGTAGAAAAATTTATGCTTCTCAGTTTAGCGTTAAGAAAGTTAAAAATTATTATCTCTACAAAGATCAAAAAAATAAAATTCCTATTTATTCAAAGAATATACACTCTGAAGGCTTGATTAACAATCTAGCCTTATCTGTTAAGGTTGCTTTAGATTTTGGCGTGTCTAGAAAAAATATTATTAAAACTATTCCTAAAATTCAATTTGAAGGTAGAGTTCAATACCTTTCTAAGGGTAAATTTAAAAAATTGCTCGAACCAAAAGAAAAATTATTAATTGATGGATGTCATTCTATAGGAAGTGGTCAAAATTTATATGACTATCTCAAAACTTTAAAGGAGCCAGTCTACGGTATTTGGGGTATGCAAAAAAATAAGTTACCGGTTCACTTTATTAAATCTTTTAAAAATATTTTTAAAAAAATTATCACAGTGACTATTCCTGAAGAGCCAAATGCTTTAAGTGCAGAAAAGTTAAAATCTATTGCACAAAAATATGGATCAGCTGAAGCAGCTTCAAGTATAGAAGATGCATTAAAAAAATTATCTTCCAAAGAAAATAAGACTATCGTAATATTTGGTAGCTTATATTTAATAGGAAAGGTTTTAAGTAAAAATTAAATATTTTCTTTAATCCAGGATACAATATTTGATTTTGTTGTAGCTCCTACTTTAGTTGCTTTTAATTGACCGTCTTTAAACAGCAACATAGTTGGTATTCCTCTAATGCCATATCTTGTTGGTGCATTAGGTTCTTCATCGATATTATGCTTTCCTATAACAACATGATCTTGCATTTCGTTTGAGATTTCCTCAAGCACTGGACCTATTTGTTTACAAGGGCCACACCACTCTGCCCAAAAATCTACTACAGTTGGTTTTGATGCTTTTAAAACGTCGGTTTCAAAATTTTCGTCAGTAATTTTTTTTGTTGCCATGAATATTTGATAAATAAATGTTTTTATATTAAAGTCAACTAGGCTGATTATAAAATTTTTCCATCTCCTCAACGTATGCGTTTATATCATCTAGAATAATTAAATTTTCTGGCTTGCCTTCTCTTTCAAATTTTTCTCTTAAGGTGTCAATTTCTGAATAGGTTCTTGAAATAGTATTCCACTTCTCACTGTTGGTGCTTAAAAGTCTTTTAGCGATAGTTGCTCGAATCTGATTGTATTCTTCTTTAGGAAGAATTTCTGGTTTTTCTTCATAAATTAAACGTCTACCAAAATAGTGAAGTCTCTCATCCTTTATTTTACCTAAAACTGAAAGTTTTTTATCCCATTCTGCTTTGTGAAATTCTGGCATCATTTTATTGTCTTCATTGCTGGTAAATTTTGTGTAAATGCTTTCTTC
>Ga0115004_10002681_pt1 | contig 14627 bp, 6 predicted proteins | sample ArcticOcean_MG_C_10_FD_88737 | JGI IMG/M metagenome (GOLD analysis project Ga0115004, IMG submission 88737) | Marine microbial communities from western Arctic Ocean - ArcticOcean_MG_CB11_90 | ecosystem: Environmental > Aquatic > Marine > Oceanic | place: Arctic Ocean: Canada Basin | collected...
AGAAGAGAGAGAGAGAGAGAGAGAGAAAAGAGAGAGATTATTATTATTATTATTATTATTAGCACACAGCGATATTATAGTTGTTTGTTATTAAAAAGAGAATACACTACTAAAAATACACACGCACGTTAAGAGCACTGACACTCGTAACACACGACCGCTCGAAGGTTCGAGAGAAATACCGGTGTTCGGAAATCTCCCGACGTTAAGATCTGTTGATTTCATGACCGTATTTTTATACACGTTTTGGTTATAGTAATATGAGACCCGAGCCCCCGAGACGTCTTTCACATTTTGAACATCGGCGACTCTGCGTAGATCAAACGTAACGCATAGCTTTTTATTCTTCGGGAATGATTCGATATACAGCGAGACCGAATTCGTCGTTGGATTAACTTCCGCGCGCTTGATGTAAATTTTTTCCGGATCTAGATTCTTAATCGAAGACTCGACCGGCGCAAATCCTGAGAATGAAGGTATTTCCAGTAAAGCCATTCCTTGCTTATCATCACCTGTTACACAAGTTTTCAATTGCAAAAGTTCCGCGTCTTCTACTGAACTTTTAGAAGAGTCTAATAAAACTCTTCTTCTTCGACGCGAACTTCCGCTTGTTTTTTCAACCACGACGTTTGTCGTGATGAGAATGGTAAAAATACCTCCAGATGTATCTTCGGTCTCGTCTACTTGCTCGTACCATCTGACGATAAAAGAAGCTACGGCAACTCCTCCTCCAGATGCCGTACCGGAAACGTTCGTTTTACCACTGAAAGAGTCGCCTCTTTGAATGATTTGTTTCGTATTGAACGTATCGAAATTTGAAGCGTTGACAGTAAACGAAGGCGAACCAATTTCATTAGGAAACGTAACCGTTAAGCCTGAACCAGAGCTACTTGCCTCTCGTGTAAGTTTCGCATATTGAGAAAGAGCCTCTAAAGCGACAACGGTATCTTGCGTTGAACCATATCCTCCAAACTCATTTCGCTTTTGAAGAAGGTACTTTAAAGCCGAATAGCAAAAGTTATTCCCAGAGTCGCGCATCTTTGTGTAAATTAAAACGACGTACGCGGTCGTTTCAATCTTCAAGGCATTGCTCGACCCCGTTCCACCGTACGAAACTGCTCCGTCGATTTCGTTATTTCCAATTTTCTCAATAACAGTACGAATCCACGTCGTTGCTAAATCGCAATATGCATTAAATGAATCTTCCGCACACACAGATACAAGCGCGTAAACAGAAACTATCACGGAGTATACTGCCGTCTTTTCGTTCGCGAGTGCAGAGGATTTTTTTCCCTCGTCCAATGATTGAGACACGTACCTCAAAGCGCGAGTTATAGAATTTTGCGCGTTAGTTTTCGTCGACGCGTCCTCGAGCGATTCCATCGTTTCAATTAAACAAAGAGCGACATACGAGGTCAGCACGAATCCGTCACCATTCGTTCCAGATTGCATTTCAGAGTGTAAAACTACTCCCGGTTCAAAGAATTCACCTGAGCTCGACGATTGCGTCGACATCATAAAATTAACAGCGCCGTTCAACACATTCTGATCTATTCCCACACCAACCAAGATATTAGAATCACTCGCTCTTTTCGCAGCCGCGAAAACTCTCGAACAAAAAGCTGTTAGCCATAAACTAGCCGACTTATCGCTTTGCGGTCCGAATGCTGAAACACCACCGGAAGAATGGAAATACGTAAGCTCTCGCGAATAACCACTAATGACGTTGTTCGAGAGTTCTTTTGTAAGAGCAGGCGTCAACTTATTCGCAGAGTTCAAGTACTCAGCAACGTATACATTCGGGGCGAGAAGCAATAGATTTTGCTCGCCGCAGCCCATTGGGATTTGAACGAACTTATTAACGTTTTGAATCGATGGTCCCATTATATCTCCAATTACAGAAACGTAACTCGAAAATGTGTCCATGATCGCGTTTGATGAAATGCCTTCTGGAAACGCAGAGAGCACGAACGCTTCTGATGCCGACGCTTCCGTAGTACTTCGTCGAAACACTTTCGAGACGGTTTTTGATTTAAAAACTCCTTCAGGATTAACTTGTATCGAACGTTCAACTGCGTCAGCAAATTCATTATTATCCGAACTTGTTGCTTCGGCCGCAAATCGCAATACCATAGTTCCCAGTTTAGAAGGAGATATGATAAAAGATGAGGAGCCTGCACTGTTTTTAGGCACGTTGATCGTGACCGAGTCTCCAAGTTTGACTGGCGACGCAATATTTGAAACATCTTCAGTCGTAATAGTTACCGACAAATCATCTTCTTTCAAATAGTTAAATACGCCAAGAATGACTTCAACTGTCTCACCTCTTGTTATAGAATATGGAAGTTTGGGAGATATGAAAAACTCACGAAACACGGTCAATTTTGAAGCGTTCTTCAAAATTGAGATACCATTCGTGGGATGAGAAGTGAAAGCGGTTATTGACCACGTAGTAATTGAGTCCGGAGCTTTCGTTTCAAACAAGCCAGTATCTGAATAGTCCCATAACCAAGTTTCGGGGAAGAGCGTTCTGACCGCAGACGCAGAAGCAGTCTCGGAGCTACTCGTTGAAGTTTTCATATTTTCGCCGCCTTGGGGAGCTACCGCGGCGAGAGAATTTTCAGCCATGCCAACGCCAACGCCAAACATCATATCATTCACGACCCCAAATCCGCCCCAAATATTACTCGGGTCGCAATAGCTTGGGAGCTCGGCGCTGGATATTATCGTCACGCGATCAAGACTTATGTCTTTCTTCACGAACATATCAGCACACGGCCATGTTTTCGCATCCGAACCAACTAAATTCATTCTCGAGTCATAAATTTTAGAAAGAAAATCGGTTGCATCAATCGCAGATGTATTACCAGCGCTTTGAACAATTACCGCTTCATCAATCGCTAAAATATACGCTCTCGAGCCATTCGGAGCACCAGAAACATAGAATTCAGTGCTAGTACCCGTGGTCACTGTATTCGTTTCTGAAACGTTCATATTAAGTCCAATATCATAAGCGAATGAAGCCGCGGCGAGAGAAACGGCTGTTCCAGGAACAGAAATAATCTGTGAAGTCGTGCCCGAGAGATAAGATTCGCCGTAAACACTTCCGCTTATTAACCAAACGACGATCGAGCATCGTGCGCTCGATGTAGAGGCTATAGAACTATACGACATCGAAACCGTCTTAGATACCTCTGAGGAAGAAAATGATATCGTTCCAGATTCAAGGACGCCACGACCTAAGCCCTCGGAGTCCACGACAGCAAATGCGAATATTACGTTACTTTTCGTTGAAGCGATTTTAAAGCCGCAAGTAGTATTACTTTCACATTTCTCATCGGATATCACGACCTCAAGCGAAGCTTTTGCAGACTCGACGTCTCTCGAGAAATATACCGACAAGTATGGGATCATTGCGTCCAGTTGAGACGTTGTCAGAGCATTGACGTCAATCGTTGCGCTACTTGCAGAGAGCATTCTTTTAACAACGTCTCTCGAAGCGGCATTTTTCTCGAGCTGGACGTTCATGCTGTTTAGGCAACATTTCCCTGAACCGTACGAAATCTCATCCGCGTAAGACGAACAACAACTTTGAGTATTTGCGGGTACGTCTATTTCGAATTCAATTCTGCCAGATGACGAAACTGGCACTGATATTACTGTTGATTTTGCCGTTTTTGAGAACGAGTTCATTGAATTCACGTATAAACTAAAGTCGAGCGTGCCGAAATCAGAACCATTAGAACTAGCGCTCTTGAAAACGTTCTGCAGATTCGTTTTTAATTGAACGGTTTTCGAAAGTGGTAATCCAGGTTTCATAGCAGGCGTCGAGGTTGTTTGAGAATCGAAGAACGCCTCGCGAATAACAGGAATTGTAATAGAAGATGAATTTCGAATTTCCTTTGTAGCCGTTTCTTCGACGGTCGCGATTAATATAATCTCTGTTCCATATATAGAATCAATTACGTTCTTTGTGATTTTAGAAGAAATATCAATCGAACCATCCGAGTTTAACGCAATCCAATCAGATTCAAAGATAATGTCCGAATAACCGCTCGTAGTTCCTCCTCCTGGAAATTCCGAAGGATTAGCAAAACGTACGTCATCAGCAGCACCAACGGCAACGCCGCCTCCGCCTGAATAAAAGTTCGAATTCGAAGCCTCTGGCTTCTTCAAGATGACTTTTGCTAAACCTTCGACGCTTTTCCCGTAAGTATATTTTGCAGATATGGTTGCGAGGATATCGTTCTCATCTTTCGCGGCAATGAATACCGAATTTGACTCTATCTTAATATCGAACGATGGTAAAACGTATTCTTCTACGTTGAAGTATGCGAACGCGTTTGCAGTTCCAGACGATGCGTATACGACCCATTGTCCAAACGGCGGTTGTTCTTTCGCAACGGAAACTTCGAATTCGCATAAACCGAAAACGTCCAACGCAACATCGTCTCGCTTAAACAACAACCTATCTAAAGAATCCTTCACCGTAACATTAACCGTCGTCGCTATCGATAAAGCTCTAATTTCGGTCGCGTTCGCGCCGAGCACTCGAATCCTTACAAACTGCCCGGGCGCATACAAAGCCTTATCCGTCTCGACAAAGAAAACCGCATCTCTATCACCATCACCATCACCGCTATCGCGTACTCTAACTTTCGTCAAAGATTCATAAGTCCTCGATTGACCGTCGAATACTGCTAAACGATACTCGCCTCGCTCGCTGGGCACCTGGATCTCGACTATTCCAACCTTAAGCGAATTATCGTCATCATCGATCGATTGCCTCGTCGCGACTACGTCTTCATCCGCTTTAAGAAATCGTAATTCGGTTCCAGATCCTCCAACGACGCCGGTCTTCGCGCACTTTGTCTGTTTCTTAACGATGAACTCGTTGTCACAGACGACGACTACGCCGGCAAAAACATGGATCAACGAATTCCTTAACGAGATCGAAACTATCAAAAACAACAGCTTGAACGACGCTCTTAATCTCGTCATTGCACGCAACTTAACAAGGAGAAAGAAAACGATGTATGTATATATATATATACGCGATCTTATCAGAGAGAGTTCGTTATTTCTTTATGACGTTTACATCCTTCTTTCGTGAAATCGCGTTTGTACAGCGCATATTTTATATCGCTTGTTCTGAATTGGAAAACGCATTTTCCAATTTCGAGAAATACTAATCTTTCATTTTTTTCATCCAACGCTTCAAGTTCGAGAAGTTCTTTGATTCAGCACGCAGAAAAAACTGCACGTATCATAGCAGACAAAGAGAGGTTTCTCATAAATCGTTCTTTCCTGTGCGTTGGGCGAAATATCGCCTCAGATTTAAAGTTTCAATTTATATCGTTTTCTGGAAAACGCATTTCCTAATTTCGAGGTATCTTTCGTCCTGTTCAACGCTTCTTCGTGGCAGTTGTTTGGTTCATACGCACCGCATACATCGAATTATATAAATATATATACATAGAGAGAGAGAGAAAGGGAGAGAGTTTTGAGAGTTAGTTATTGTCTTAGTTTGTATTTGAGCTTTCAGTGCGTACTGTTTCTCGCCCTGTTTCGATATCTGCAGTCAAAGTCAGATTGAGCAGGAAGTGAATAAGACGGTATCGGCTCGGCGTCATCCTGAGCGGAGATATATCACGCACTCACTCGTGTTTGATATATATATATAAATATATATCGTATATTTATTGGTATTGTTTATACGTAATGCCGTATTTGAAACCGAACGTGCCGTATGAGGACAATAGGACGAGGGAAGAAGTACTGAAGTACGCGTTCGAAGCCTTACGGAGGAACCACGCGCACTTTCACGATTACGATCAAGGAAGAAGAGCGTTTAGTAGTGCTCCGAGTACTGCTGCGCACGACGGGGAAGAGATTGGCGATGATTTTGAAGATTTGACGAATGTGATAAGGGCGAGCAAATCGGAGGAAACGAATTGGCGCGTATACGCGACGTCGGATGTACATTCGGACATGCAAGTGAACAGGGACTGGGTGACTAGGACGTGCGATAATTGTGTAGAACCGGAGAGACGGTCTATTTTAATCGTCGCCGGCGACGTCGCGACTGACGTGAACAAAGTATGCGAAGCGTTGAGATTGTTCAAGAAGAAGTACGAGGAAGTTTTTTATTGCGTAGGGAATCATGAGTTATGGTCGCCCGGGAGAGGGGAGATGGGCGATTCTGTAGATAAGTTTGTGAACATAATCAATAAAGTCACTGAGATCGGCGTAAGGTGCACGCCCGCAATTTTTACGAGCCAAGGGACGAACGAATTAGGGATGAAGAAAGAAAATAGAGTTATCGTAGCGCCGATGTTAAGTTGGTATACTGAAACGTTCAAAGGAGGGACGAGACCGTTTACGCAAATGGAAGTACATTTCGATGGCGCGTGCATATGGCCACCGGCGATCGGTGATCCGAAAGATAAACGTAATTCGCACCCGGCGACGTTGGACGAGTTTTGGCGATCTTTAGGTAAATTATCTCTCGATAGTTTTCTGCCGAAAAAATTTAGGAACGATGAAGTCTCATTTTTGGTCACGTTCGGCCATTTTGTCCCGTTACCAGATTTATATAACGGCACGCCGTTCATTGAAAAAGTCGTCGGAAGCGAAAGTTTAGGCGAAGACGTCATGAAATTACGAGACGAATGCGATTGTAAAGCGACGCCTGGAAGCGGTAGATCTTCGCCGGCTGGATTCAAAAAGGGTAGGTTCGACTTCACGAGCGCTACGAAGCACGTGCACGTGTTTGGACACTCGCATTTAAACGTCGACGTGGAATTAGACGGTAGTCGTTGGTACCAGAAAGCGATCGGGTACCCTAACGATCGAGGCCCAATGCCCCCTCATCCGCCAGCGCAAATCTACCCTTAACCATAGTATTAGATGATTAGAATTTTAAACCAACGACAGTAGTAGATATTTCTTTATCGCGTTTATTCGTATTCTTAGGTGATGTGTTATTAAAACAATCATTGATGACGGCATAAAAATGGTTCTTATTGGTACAAAAAATGAAATAAGGTTTCTCTTTAGCAACGAAATCGTATCAATAGCAGTACACCGAAATCTATCACGGACATCGGCAACAACAACTACTGCTACTGCTACTAGTTTATGTTATCAATGTTTCCATTCATCGCAATCATCGAAATCTTCGTTAGTAGGGAAACTTCTTCGTAAGAATGTTCTTCTTCGGAAACCTAAAATGATGGGTGTTTCGCGCGCATGTAACGAGTATTCATCTTTGACTCAGACCGTGATGAGAACGAGAAATGGAGCCAGTAATGGTCTTCGTGGGATTTTACCTAAAGCGAGTGATGATAGTAACGAAGAGGAAGAGGAAACGCGAACGCCAAAGCCTGGGGGAGAGAAGAAACGAGTGAAAGAAAAACAACATTTCAAGGAAGTTATTTACCCAGGATTACAGAAGTTCTATGAACGGTTTAAGCATTTGAACGTACCGAAGAGTTACATCGATCGAGAGACGAAGTTTGCGATTGGACGCGCGGTGCATAATTATCGTAGTCGAAATACAGCCGACGCGATCGACGAAGACGAACGCGAGAAACTTCGAGAGATTGGGAGTGAAACGAACGAAGAGTTCGTGTGGGATGCCGATCAGTTCGTTTTCGAGAAGCAATTGCTGCCCTCGTTGGAGCTTTATAAGGCCAAGTATGGACATTTGAATGTTCCGCATAGGTATGTCTTGAAGTTGGAGGAGTTTGCTGATGCTCCTGACGGTGACGATAATACTTTGAACGTTTCCGTTACTACTACGACAACGAAGAATGTGAAAAAGCCTTACTTGGATGAGTTCAATTTAGGTCTTAAAGTCAACGACATTCGCGCAAAAGGCACGTACATCTTACACAACCCAACGCGTTTAGAGAAACTTGCGAACTTGGGCTTTGTCTGGGACGACCATGAATTCAAATTTAATAATCTACTCGTACCGGCTCTAACGGCCTATCGCTTAAACGCGATCAACGAACACTTAAGAAAACAATACGACGAGATCAAAGCGACGACGACGTCGATCGGCGGTGATAATAAAAGACAAAAATCGATCTCTCTCAAGAATTTCGCGTTCACGCTCCCATGGTCTGCGACAATAAACGCTCAAGATTTCGAAGATTTAATTTCAAAAAGGCCTTATTTACGAGACTATCCTTTAGGAGGCGTGTGCAGACGCGCGTTACTCGACTCGCCATATTCGGATTCAGAGCACGCTGGACTCGATGTCTCCTGCGTGAAAGTTCTTCGAGCGAAGAGAATTTGCCGCGTAATGCAAAATTTAGGCGTCGTCGTCGACCCTATCGATCAATGAAATACTTCTCGATGTCTCCTGCGTGAAAGTTCTCCGAGCGATGAGAATTTGCCGCAAAATGCAAAATTTAGTCTTCTTCGCGACCCGTTATCGATCGATGAAATACTTCTCGTTCGTAGTATAGCATACATAGCATAGCAATAAGTTCCTATTCTTAAAAAGTAGCTTTGAAACATTGCGAGCAAAAATGGAAACGGGGGGCAAAACAAAAAAACTCACGTCTTCATTTAAATCAAAATTGCGCATCTATTTATCGTTAATCATGACATCGTTCATTGCAGACCTCTTGTTCTACGCATCAATAACGATCACGCACGTCCCGTTGTTCCTTTTATACGCGATATGGTTCAAAAATGCGCGCATGCGATACCAGTTCAAGCGAGCGAAGGCGTTCACGAAAACCGGGAAAATCTCGCTAAAAATCGAACTCTTGAGACAAAGTAAAACTGACGATATTGAACGCGCGAATGAAGAAGAAGAAGAAGAAGAAGAAGAAGATGCGTTAGAGCACGTCTATCCAGAGAAACCGAGACTGCCAAACGTGTTTCCTGCCGTGTGTTTACAATTAGTCATCGATGGACGGAACGATTCGAACGATCAAGTCACTGAAGCGATCGATTCGTTATGTTTCGTACATTGGCCGCGAGATTTACTCGAAGTCCACGTGCTCGATACGAGTTCAGTGAGAACGTACGGGTTAAGGGAGAGTAATGAGAACGCTGCGCAGGAGAGTGCGAAGAGATGGAGGGAGAGAGGGGTAATGTGCGACGTGTTTAACGTAAGCGAGTTCGAGGAAGTCGGCGCGAGCGGGATGTTTAGGCAAACCGCGAGTAATGGGAATTTGAAGAGGATGAGTAGTAGTAGTCAGAAGATGACTGATAGTAATGGTAGTATTGATTTAGAAATAGGTGGTAATAGTGAGCAAACGATGACTGCGACGACGACGACGACAAAGTCGCATAAAGTTGTTAGTTTTGGAAATGCGTTAGAAAAGGGGAGATTGAAGACGCGCGCGGAGATCATCGTTCCGTTTACGAAAGATTACTTACCCGACCCAGAGTATTTAGAGCACATCGTGCCTTCGTTTTATACAAGAAATGGCCCAGAGGCGTCTTCATCGAAATCACCTTTAGGACGTGTGAAGAAAGGCGCGCATAGTAGTGCATATTTGCAAACAAGAGATTTACGCATCGCTTGCGTCGTCCCGAACGCACGATTTGAGAATAACAATTTGCAAACAAATACATTGTTTTCAGTCCGTACGAGATATTCTAACCAAACTTCAATGACAACTATTTGTGCCGAGTTGTCAGGATGCGCTCTATCAAATGCGATTCCTGGAACCGCATTTGCTTCGAGCGCGTTGAAAACAATCGGTGGATGGGACACTCGAGTGAACGGTGCGGTGCCGATTGCAGATGCTGGTATGCGTGTGTGGTTGCATGGTTTAAAAGTAGTGTTACCCTTAGGGTCGAAATCTGCACCAGCGGCGTCGCGAAGAGAAGTATTATCGGTACGCGTCCCAGAGAATTTCGCTCATTATTGCGCGAAAATGTATTACACGCATAGGAACTTCGCAAGTTTGACGCATAAACATGCCATAAATTGTATATTGGATGCGAACTGGGTCGTTGCGGAATCGAATAATAGAAATGACACGATTGGAATGCCAGGTATTGACGAAGATGAAGACGAAAGCGATGCGTTGAAAAGCGCCGGTGCGTTGAAAGCAAATAAAAAGTTTGCCGCGTTTCACGGTTTGACCCACCAAGTCTTTAGCAGTTTGCTTTCATTTTGGTGTCTTTTAGTTTTACCGACGGCTTTTATGAAGGAAATTTGGTTCGGAAATGCGTTATATGTAGGCGGTAACGTCAACGCAAATATTTTGATTTGGATCGTCTACATATTGCCATGCTTCTCTGAACGGTTTTTCGATCTTTTATTCGCGGTAAAGATGACTCCGCCTTTATCGGGTGAACGAAACAGGTTCTTAACGAATTTCGTGTTTGCTTTTCTTGCTCATTTATCAACATTACCAGCGAAATTTGCCGGATGTATCATCGGATTGACTTTGCCGTTGAGGACGAGCTTTCGAGGAGATAAGGATGAATCGACGACTCCGTTTGCAGTTGCACTTTTTGAAATACTTGTTGCGTGCACGGCGTGGTGGAATTGCGTTAAGATTATGGTTTGGACTGTAGAGGAAACTTTCAGTGAGTTTTACTTCACATCGGTGGTGACTTTATTATCGATTGGTTTCGCTGGTTTGATTTCGTGCGCAGCAGTGGTCAACGTCCTGAAGCAATTTTCAATAATCAATCATGAAATAAAAAGGGATGGCGTCCGCGCGGTTTCAAAGAAGAAAATGAATTTGAAAAACCTCAAAAAGCATCTTCAAATGCGTCCTCCCAAAGCGAGCGGGGAAGAAAGGCAAGGTTTATTGGAATCTCAGAAACATAAGGAAGAACAGGCGCGCAAGAAAGCCATTCTGGTTGCTCAACAGCTGAAGGATCAACGAAGTAAAGCTCCCGCTGAAGAAGGCGTAGTAATATCTCCGCCAGGCAAGAGTATGGACTATGTAGAAGATGATATGCTTCTGCAGATCGGGGGTGTTCGCTCGTCTACGACGCGTCCTGATCTTACAAGTAAGAGTCTAGGAAACACGCCACATCTTGCTGGTAGAACTAATACTTCAGCGTTAGGAACTGTAAACTCACAGCCTGGGTCTGTATATGGGCGCGAGATTATGCATTCGTTTCAAACAGATGGTAGAGTCTATCGCGATCCACGTTTGCAGCAAGGTGGTTACGATAATAAAAACAAATCGAATGCGTACGCGCCAGTCTCCGATGTCTTCGCGCAACGAGCGGCCATTAAAGCTTATAAGAAAATGCGTCAGCATGATTTTGATCTCGATAAGCACTCTCAGGCGGACACGAGATCGAATCTTTCGAACCAATCAGAGGGTTATTTGCCTTCGCACTTAAGGTTTGGCTCTGAAAATTCGCACGCTATAGAAGGTTCGCAGGTTGATTTATTTGACGAAAACGGCAATTACGTTGGAAATAAGGGCGGCAGCGCGCTTGGCAACATTGACCCAATGTTTGTACCAAAAGAAAGTGAGTACGCATCCAGCAGCTCTGATGATGATGATGATGACTACGAAGGAGACCAAACTGATTCTCCCAGTTCGCCTTACAAGTCAAACCGCCGCGGGGTTTCTTCGTACGACGTCCGTAAAAATTCAAACGCGACTGATGATAGTGCGTATGCCAGCGCCATCGTCAATACCGTCGGTATGGCCATGGAAAAAAGCAGTCCTCCTTATAATGATAACAAGATGCTTTCACACTCTGCTTCACGTAACGACGCGATGAATAGCGATAGCGACGGCGGCGGAGTCGTGCTCACGAGAGGTTATAGTAGCAAAAGTTTGGCTTCCAAGAGGGACGATGCGAACAACAACAACATCGACGCGCTTTCTTCGCCTACGCAACAAAAATCTCCTCGAGCTACGTTCGATGATTTCGTCGTCCAACCAAAACTTGGGAAGTTGAACATTAAAACGAATGGAATGGGTAGGAAGCCACCGAAGTCGCCGCGCATTCAAGACATCGACCAAGTCTATAGCGCGTAATATATAAAACCCCGTCTTTGTATGATATTATTTATACTTGTGTATAACATCAATCTCTAAAAATAACAAAAACAGCACTATCGAACATCTATTTCTAAAACTATTGCAACGCAGGGCTCATCGTCGCACTCCTCCTCCTCCTATTACTCTCCATATTTCTTTCCACGCGCTCGAAATGTAGTCTTTTCAGTACTGAGTTAATCTCTGCATAACTCGCTTCGTTCCTGGCAATTTGTTCATCAGCACAGTCATCGTCGTCGCAGTCATCGTCATCATCGCTGCCACCGTTCGTCCTCTTCCGCGGCGTGCACAGAATCCTCTCTTTATCGCGACCCATAAATCTATCATCCGTACTGATCATCGTTTCGTATTCCCCATTTCCTGGCCTGGAAAACGCGTCATTTTCATCGCTCGTCCCAAACAACGAAGTTCGTTTGACTCTTTTCCTGACCGCTTCGACTGCTCGCTCTTCTCCAAGATCATGCTCACGATCGATGCGATTACTATCGTTATCATTCGCTGCATGTTCGTTCGAAGTGAGTTCTTCTTGCAAGCTCGATCGCGTCTTTCGTTTTCCGCGCGTTTGCGCGCGCATAGTTTTCTGTATCCAATACAATCAGTAGAGAGTTTATTTAAGATCCCCACGAATAAAATGATAAAATGATATGCTTCTTTTTTTGCTCTCCTGCCGATACGAACTGTCCGATTTTCGCTTAAACGAACGTTTAAAACGTAGAACGAAACCGGTTTATTTAAGAAAATGTTTAAGCGGATATTGATTGTATTTACTTAACGATCTCAAACGCGCTCGCGCAGTGCGTGTTTCTGTTGTTCTTTGTAGTGCTCAGTGATGAAAACTCAAAAAGGTCGACACCCTAAATCCTCTCCCATAGGTAGGTATTTCCTGTGCCTTTACGTGCTAAACAGAAAACACTGCGAAACAGCAGCAAATCATTTTGGAAAAAAAATTCTAGTAACACAAGTAAAGCGCTTCACCTAATTCTTTAATCCATAGGGTGTGCTGAGTGGTGTTAGAAATCGCTTATTTGTGTTCTTGAAATTTTTATCCAGCGATCATTTTTGGGCGCGAAAAGAACAGGACTTGGAAAAATAGACGTTTTTGTACCACCAACGAATCGATCATAAAATTTACGGCGCGGGTAATATTTATCACGAAAGCAACAAAGAAAGAAATATCATTAATAGAACTACTAATCTGTTACTGATAAGGAAACGTACTCTTTTTTATACACACACACACAGAGAGAGAGAGAGAGAGAGAGAGAGAAATAGGGGTAGTCATAGTAAAAGCGATAGAAAAAAGTATAGTTATATAGGAAAAGATCTAGATATACTCGCATAAACAAACAATAAGAAAGAGTTCTAAAATGAGGAAGCCGACGACGAATGCGAAGAAGAACGGTTCGAAATCAGGAAAGCAAAAGAGCGATGACGGGAATAAAAGAAAGACCAAAAACGAAGAAGAGCAGCCGCGGCGACATAAATCGAAGACGTTAGTGAAAGGCACGGCCTCGTTCGATGAGAGAGTGAGAAAAGATTTCTGCACCGGGTTCAGGAAACGGAAGAACGCGAGAAGGAAAGTCGCGGCGAAGCAGTTCGAGGATAAGATGAAGGAGGAGAGGAGGGAGTCGAAGATGAAGAAACGAATGGCGTTTCGTGAGGCGTTAGGGTTAGATCGGGAAGACGATGATGCAGGCGATGACGATGGTGATGATGGGAAGAATAGTTTGATCGAGAAGAAGGAGCGGCGCGTGTATCGAAGCGGCGTTCAGGTATGCATCGAAGAAATGTGAGGACCTCTCTCTCTCTCTCATATGCACGCGCGTATGTACATATACATATATTGATAATACAGTTAGCCGTTCTTAATTTTAAACTTTGTACGTTGCATAAGAATAGATTCGTAGTTCGAACCTTTCATCGTTTATCATTAAAACGGTCTCAATTTAATTAATTAGGTGAAATCCAAAACCGCTAGCGTCATAAAAAATTAATAATTAGCGTTTTATGTACGCGCAGACGAGTAAGCGCTTCTTGATATTAAAATGCACTCGCGAAACACTGAGGTCTCGTAATCATCATCATCATCATCATCATCATCACAATCGATCGTTGTTCATCAAAACCAACGCATCGTCATCGTCATCATTGAATACTACTACTGATTCGAACAATAAAGATTCCAATAACGTATCGAAAGAGCGCAATAGACAACGTAAACAGTTACCAAGATTCTACTTTGATAAACTCACGAAAACGAACGAAGAAATGGAACTCACGAAAGAGGAGAGTAAACACGCTTTGAAGAGTTTACGATTGAAAATCGGCGATTTAGTCGAAGTCTGTGATGGACGAGGGTTGTTAAGGAAAGCGAAGATGATCGAGGTGAGTTCGCGAGGTATAGCGAGCTTTGAATGTTCGGACGACGACGACGACGACGATGATAGTATGAGTGAGGTTCCTTTTCCAGGCATAATAAAATGGGATTGCGTGGTCGCCTGTGCTGGGATCAAAGGCGGGAGATCGGATTGGTTAGTCGAGAAGCTCGCCGAGTTGAACTGTCGAGCGCTCGTACCGTTGTTAACGAAGCGTTCTTCGAACATTGGATCCGCGAGC
>Ga0115004_10002683_pt1 | contig 14625 bp, 13 predicted proteins | sample ArcticOcean_MG_C_10_FD_88737 | JGI IMG/M metagenome (GOLD analysis project Ga0115004, IMG submission 88737) | Marine microbial communities from western Arctic Ocean - ArcticOcean_MG_CB11_90 | ecosystem: Environmental > Aquatic > Marine > Oceanic | place: Arctic Ocean: Canada Basin | collected...
AGAATATTGGTATTTGCAAAAGATATCTTGAGCGTATGAGTAAAATCGGAATGACTCTTGAGATTGAGTTAGGAATTACAGGTGGGGAAGAAGACGGTGTAGATAATACAGATGTTGATTCTTCTAAACTATACACACAACCAGAAGAGGTGGCGTATGCATACGAAGAATTGATGAAAGTAAGTCCGAGATTTACAATTGCAGCAGCTTTCGGTAATGTTCATGGTGTATATAAACCAGGTAATGTTCAATTGACACCTAAGATTCTTTTAAATTCTCAAAATTACATTCAAAAAAAATATAGCACAGTTGATAATCCAGTAGATTTTGTGTTTCATGGTGGATCTGGTTCTACTCAGGAGGAGATTAGAGAAGCAATAGGTTACGGTGTAATTAAAATGAATATCGATACTGATCTTCAATTTGCATTTACTGAAGGTTCCAGAGATTATATTGGGGAAAACATTGAGTTTTTAAGAACCCAAATTGGCAACCCAAAGGGGGATGATTTACCAAATAAAAAATATTACGACCCACGTAAATGCGCTAGAGCAGGGGAGCTGAGCTTTATCAAGCGTTTAGGGCGTTCGCTTGCTGATTTGAATAACGTAAATACACTTTAATTTAGGATTTTAGTTCTAAAAAAAAAATAAATATAATCCATGAGTTGGTTTAAAAGAAGTAAAGAAGGAATTACAACTTCAACAAAAGAAAAAAAGGAAACTCCAGAAGGGTTGTGGCAAAAATGCTCTAATTGTAAGACGATTTTTGCTGCGGATGATCTAGCGAATAATTCTTATGTGTGTGATCGTTGTAATCACCACGAAAGAATTGGCTCTGCTGAATATTTTAAAATCTTATTTGATGAGGGTGAATTCAAGGAGCTAAACGAGAAGTTAACATCGGGTGATCCATTAAAATTTGAGGATACTAAAAAATATACTGATCGTGTTAAGGCGACTCAAAATAAATCTGGCTTAACTGATGCGATAAGAACAGCAAAAGGCACGTTAGACGGTGAAGTTATTGTAATTGCTGCAATGGATTTCGCTTTCATTGGAGGATCTATGGGTTCTGTGATGGGAGAGAAAATCGCACGTGCAATCGATGATGCTATTAAATCAAAGTGCCCATTTATGATTATTTCAAAATCTGGTGGAGCTAGAATGATGGAGGCTGGCCTCTCATTAATGCAAATGGCGAAAGTTTCAGGTAAACTTGGTCAATTGTCTGAAGCTAAATTACCCTACATTTCATTTTTAACCGACCCTACTACTGGAGGAGTAACAGCTTCTTTTGCTATGCTAGGTGATTTGAATATTGCTGAACCTGATGCTTTAATCGCATTTGCAGGTCCTCGTGTTGTTCGTGAAACAATTGGTAGAGATTTACCAGATGGTTTCCAGAAATCTGAGTTCGTTTTGGAACATGGCTTCTTGGATTATATTGTTGAAAGAAATGAGTTGAAAGAAACATTGGCGCTATCATTAAAAATGTTTAAAAATTAGCAATGAAGCAAAAAGTAAAATTTAGGGGGAATAATTACACTTATCAAATAACATTATTATCTTTGCCCCGTCGAGGAACGACTACATAATAATTATTTAATCAATATTGGAATGTATTTAGATACAAAAGAAAAAAAGAAGATTTTCAAAAAACACGGTGGTTCAGAAACAAATACCGGGTCATCTGAAGGTCAAATCGCATTATTCTCATACAGAATTTCACACTTAACAGAGCACTTAAAAAAGAATCGTAAAGACTACGGTACGCAAAGATCACTTCAGTTATTAGTTGGTAAGCGTAGAAGTTTATTGGATTATTTGAAAGCTAATGATATCGAAAGATATCGTGCTATCGTTAAGGAATTAGGCTTACGTCGTTAATATTCTTTGAAATATAACATTGTAGGGCAGTCGATAAGATTCGAGTGCCCTACTTTTTTTATATAGTAACGCATGTTTTAAAAGGGTGAGGAATTGTCAAATGGCGGTTTAAATTAAATAAGTAAATAAATAAATATGAATATAGGAATAACAAGGTCCATCACTATCGGAGGAAAAGAAATTTCCATCGAGACTGGGAAGTTAGCTAAACAAGCTGACGGAGCCGTAGTGTTACGAATGGGCGACACAATGATCCTTGCAACAGTTGTTGCAGGTAAAGACGCTAGAGAAGGCGTAGATTTTCTACCATTAACAGTAGATTACAAAGAAAAATTTGCTGCCGACGGAAGAATACCAGGTGGTTTTTTCAGAAGAGAAGCTCGACCATCAGAAAGGGAGATCTTAGTAATGAGAATCGTAGATAGAGCATTAAGACCTTTGTTTCCAGATGATTTTCATGCTGAAGTTCAGTGTATGATGCAATTGATTGCTTATGATGGTATAAACAGCCCTGACGCTTTAGTTGGGTTTGCTGCATCTACCGCAATAGCAGTTTCTGATATCCCTTTCAATGGACCAATGTCTGAAGTACGTGTAGGTAGAGTTGATGGAGAGTTTATCATTAATCCAACCTTGGAGGAAATGGCAGCATCTGATATCGACTGCATGATTGCTGGTACTATTGATAATATCGTAATGGTGGAAGGTGAAATGCAAGAGATTCAGGAAGCTGAAATGGTTGAGATCATTAAAATAGCTCACGAATCAATTAAATTACAATGTCAGTTCCAATTAGATTTGGCTGCTGAAATCCCAGGAACGTCTCCTAAGAGAACATATTCTCATGAAGATCACAATGATGATGTTCGTGCGAAAGTTATGGATGCATGTTACGCTAAATGTAAAGCTGTTGCAGAACAAGGCTTAGCATCTAAAGAGAAGAGAGCTGAATTGTTTGGAGCAATTAAAGAAGAGTATATTGACTCACTTTCTGAAGAAGAATTAGAAGTAGAAGGGAAATACATTTCTGTATACTATAAGGCTGCAATGAAGAAAGCGGTTAGAGATACTATGCTAAATGATAACATCCGTTTGGATGGTCGTAAATTTGATGAGATCCGTCCAATCTGGGCAGAAGTTGATTACTTGCCAAGAGCTCACGGTTCTGCTGTGTTTACTCGTGGTGAAACTCAATCATTAACTACTTTAACATTAGGTGGTAAGATGGATGAGCAAAGAATTGATGACGTTACCTTTACTGGTACTGTTCCTTTCATGTTGCACTATAACTTTCCTCCATTCTCTACTGGAGAAGCACGTATGTTAAGAGGGACTTCTCGTCGTGAGGTTGGACACGGAAATTTAGCTCTTAGAGCTTTGAAGCCAGTTCTTCCAGATGATAATTCTTATACAATTCGTTTAGTGTCTGAGATTTTAGAATCTAACGGTTCATCATCAATGGCAACTGTTTGTGCTGGTACTCTAGCATTAATGGATGGAGGTGTTAAAATTAAAGCTCCAGTATCAGGTATCGCAATGGGGTTGGTTGCTGAAGGTGGTAAGTTCGCTGTATTATCTGATATTTTAGGAGACGAGGATCACCTTGGTGATATGGATTTCAAAATTACAGGAACTGCAGCTGGAATTACAGCATGTCAAATGGATATAAAAGTTGACGGTCTTCCTTATGAAGTGTTAACTCAAGCATTAAATCAGGCGAAAGCAGGTCGTTTACATATCTTAGATAAGATTATCGAAACGATTGCTGTTCCAAATGCTGATTTCAAACCACAAACTCCTCGCATTGAAGCATTCAACGTTCCTAACGACATGATTGGTGCGATTATCGGACCGGGCGGAAAAATTATACAGCAATTACAGAAAGATACAAACACAAGTATTACAATTGAAGAATTGGAAACTGGTGAGGGTCGTGTTCAAATTATGTCTAACAATGCAGACGATATGAATAATGCGATTAAAACTATCAAACAAATTGCTTTCCCTCCAGTAGTAGAAGAAGGAGCGACGTATGAAGGAAAAATCAAGTCTTTACAGGCTTACGGAGTATTCGTTGAGATTTTACCAGGTACTGATGGATTAATTCACATTTCTGAATTCTCTCACGAACGTGTTACCAAAATGGAAGAGGTTTGTAAAGAGGGTGATGTAGTTAAATTTAAAGTTGTTGGTAGAGATCCAAAATCGAAAAAGTTTAAGCTTTCTAGAAAGGTTCTTCTTCCAAAGCCAGAAGCTGAAAAAACTACTGAATAAGTGTAGGGTAATAATTATATTAAACGGCTGTTCATTAATTGATCAGCCCTTTTTATTTTATTTACGATGAGTTAATTACCACTTCCTTTATTTTCTGTTTATTTCAATAAGTGCTCCAAGGATATTAATAATGAACTAATTAATTCAATAGGCAACAATACTTTATTATTCCTACCTTTGCATCAAAATTGAAAAACTTACATCATGGCAAGTAAAAAAAACATTAAGAAAGACGTAAAGCAAATGGTTTATGACATCATGGATGATTGTGACTATGTTGTAGTTTCTGGAGGTAAAGGAGTAGATAAAGCTTCTAAGCTAATGGATGATGCGGTTACATTTTATGAGACAATGGTTCCTAAAATTAATTTAGCTAAAAATAATGCAGATTTCAAAAGCGTTCGCGCTGAAATAGAAGAGAAAGCAATTGGATTTGTTACTGAGATGAATAAACTTGGTTAATTAAAAATCTTAATTTAGAGCGTCTATCTTTGGTAGGCGCTTTTTTTTTGAATAAACGTTTTAATTATGGCTAATATGACCTTTAAACAAATAATTACAGCTTTAGGCATTTTTTTATTTATTGCAGTATTGTTTTTAGCTCCTAAAGGGAAAGCAGAGGAAGAAACTTTTTGGTATGCTATTGCCTTAGCATTGTTAATGGTACTCTTTTGGTTGTTTGAAGTAGTTTCAATCTACGTTACGGCATTATTTCCATTTGTACTTGGGATTCCTCTAGGTTTATTGGATGCTTCAGATTTGACATCTTGCTATGGTCACAAGTATATATATCTATTCATGGGAGGTTTCATTCTTTCATTAGCTCTTGAGAAGTGGGGAGCGCATAAGCAAATAGCAGAGGCTATAATACGAGTTGTGGGTACGTCTAAAGCACGAATTTTACTTGGCTTTTTATTAAGTACGGGATTATTAAGTATGTGGATTTCAAATACAGCTACGGCGCTAATGATGCTGCCAATGGCATTGGCGGTTCTAGCGAATATTGAGCATGAAAATAAATCTAAGTTTTCTACTTTTCTATTACTATCTGTAGCTTACGGAGCGAGTATTGGTGGTATGGCAACGTTAGTTGGTTCCCCGCCTAATATTTTAATGGCTGGACTTTTGGAAGATCGTTTTGGAATTACTGTCAATTTTATTGATTGGATGAAAGTAGGTTTACCATTATCACTAATACTATTAACAATAGTATTTATCTTTTTCTATCTCTTACTTGGTAAAGAAAGAAAGGAAAAAGTACATGAGGCCCATTCAGAGAAAATAAAATGGACAAAAAATCAGGTTCGTGTCGTTTTTTTATTCTCTGTCATTATTCTTTTATGGTCGTTTAGATCTCCTTTAACAGCTTTAACAGGTGTTCTTTATACAGATGAGGGTGTAGCGGTGTTAGGTGCTATTGCGCTCTTCTTTTTGCCTGGAAGTAAAAAGGGCGAAAAATTATTGACATGGAAGGATACACAAAAGCTACCATGGGGAATTTTAATTTTATTTGGTGGAGGAATGGCGTTGGCTAAAATGCTTGAAATAAATGGTGTTATTGAGAAATTAACACTTGTATTTTCAAGTTATGCAAATGCACCTTTAGTAGTTTTGTTATCGGTACTTGTAGTTATTGCCATTTTTGGAACAGAGATCATGTCTAATATGGCTCTAGTATCGGTCTTTGTACCTCTAGTTGCGGAGTTTTCTTTAAATACGGATTATTCGATAATACAATTATGCATGCCTATTACACTCGCTGCAAGCTGTGCATTTATGTTGCCAGTAGGAACACCGCCGAATGCAATCGTATTCTCATCGGGACAATTAAAGATTAGTCAAATGGCGAAAACGGGATTTGTATTAAATTTAATTGGAGTAATCATCGTTGTTCTTTTTTCAATATTCTTTATTTAAATTTGAAGTATGAAAGTATTACTCTCACCTGCAAAAGCTATCGATATAACAAAAACCTTGCAAACGAATTCCTTTTCTTCTCCTGTCTTTATGGAAGAGGCATCTTTATTAATTAAAAAGATGAGTAATTTTTCTCCAAAGAGAATAGGAGAAATGATGTGTTTATCGAAAGATTTGGCTGCTTTAAATCATCAACGATATCAAGATTGGAATACGGATTCTAATAAGAATACGCATAATTCACCAGTTGTGGCTGCTTTTAATGGAGAAGTATATAGAGGGTTAGATGCGCCATCTATGACCTCTGAACAATTAGTAGTTGCACAAGATAAAGTGAGGATCTTATCAGGAGTCTATGGAGTGCTTAAACCTTTAGATATTATTTATCCATACCGCTTAGAAATGGGTACTAAGTGGGAGGTTACTCCTTCAAATAGTAATTTATATAAATTCTGGGGAAATAAAATTGCTCAATTTTTAAATAAAGAAAATGAAACTGCTATTACAATTAATCTAGCGTCTGCAGAGTATTTCAAAGCGGTAGATAAAAAAATATTGAAGGGTAGAGTAATTACACCATCGTTTAAAGAGTTTAAAAATGGTGATTATAAAGTGATTATGGTTTTTGCTAAACGAGCAAGAGGTTCAATGGCTAGATATATTGTCGACAAAAACATCTCAAATCCTGAAGATATTAAGTTGTTTGATACAGACGGCTATTCATTTAACACTAATATGTCGAGTGAGGATGATTGGGTATTTACTCGATAAGTTCATTTAAAAATCAAATGATTCTTATTTCACATCGAATTCAAAGCCTTCATTTTTTTCTAAAACATCCCATGTGTGATCTGCTAATAAACGTACAGTGGCAATAAAATTGAACGATTTCTTAGAGCGACCCCATTGATTTGGAGCAATCATAGAAAGAAGAAAAGAGCTATCCATATTTTCATAAAGGTGATAGATATGATTAATCAACGGTTCAAATCTAATTTCAGCCATATAGATTATTTCTGAAATTCCTTTACGATCATTGAGTTTTTTAGCTTGATTAGCAAGTAGTTGCATTTGCTGATAAATCTGATCTAGTTGCATGTCTGTTTGATGATCCATTGCAGATAATGCACGACCTTTTAACTTTCCTTGATCTTCTGGTTTGACAACAGCCGAACCTAAGTGATGACCGTATTCCAAAGTACTTGGAGTTTCAGTTATTTTGTCAGGGTCTATCGGGTTTATGAATTCTTCAACCATACTATAAATATAATACTTCTCATCTTTTTAAGCAATAGATTAGAAATGATTACGCACAAAAAAAAAGGGAAGTTTAAACTTCCCTTTAAGTAATATATAAATCTTAGTTCTTAACGCGTTCAATGTAAACGCCTGTTCTTGTATCAATTTTAATGATTTCACCTGTATCTATAAACAAAGGAACTCTTATTTCTGCTCCAGATGCAATCGTTGCTGGTTTCATCGTGTTCGTTGCGGTATCACCTTTAATTCCAGGCTCAGTGTAAGTAACCTCAGAAATAATATGCATTGGAAGCTCAAGTATCAAAGGCAATTCCTTTTCAGCATGAAAAAGAATATTACAAATCATTTCTTCTTGAAGGAATTCAGGTTTTTCAACCATTGTTGCTTCTATGTTTACTTGCTCATAGTTCTGAGTATTCATAAATACATATGTATCACCTTCTTTATATAGGTACTGATACTCTCTGTTTTCAATACGAACAATTTCAATTTTATGTCCTGCTGAAAATGTAAAGTCAAGAATTTTACCACTCTCAATCTGACGCATTTTTGTTCTTACAAATGCAGGTCCTTTTCCAGGTTTTACATGTTGAAACTCTATGATCTGAGCTAATTTATCATTGTGGTTAATGCAAAGTCCGTTTTTTATATCTGATGTATTTGCCATATTTTATATTATAGTCGTCGAATATAAGGAATATTTTTTATCTATTTCCTTTCAATTGGGCGTTAATAATGACATCTTTGTCATATGACATGGGATTTTTTTCTTAATTATGAGATATTCGAATTGGGTAAGTTTAAACTGCTCATGGGGAATTTACTTGCGGGTGTATTTATTATAATTGGAACATGGCTTTTTGTTGTAATGCTTAGAAGAGCCATTATGAAACCTCGCTTTATTATTGATAAGATTGAGAGTAAGCGGCGTATGTCGATATTTCTAATCATGAAATACTTCATTTGGGTCATCAGTTTTGCGATTATACTTGAGGTTATTGGAGTCGATATTACCGTTTTTGTTTTCGGGTCAACCGCATTACTAGTAGGTCTAGGTCTCGGACTTCAGAATATTTTTAAAGATTTAATTTCAGGACTTTTTCTTCTTTTTGAAGGGACGATTAAATTAGGCGATATTATTGAGGTTGATGGTGTTGTTGGAAAGGTTATGGAGATTAATCTCAGAAGTTCACAAATATTAACTCGAGAAGATGTTATTTTTATTATTCCTAATTCGAAATTTATTTCTGAGAAAGTCATTAATTGGACACACAATGAAGAATATATTCGTTTCAGTGTTTTTGTAGGTGTTGCTTATGGATCAGATGTTGAATTAGTATACTCCTCTTTAGAGGAAGCAATGCAAGAAAATAAATCAATTCGAAATAAGCCGAAGCCATTTGTTAAATTCCTTGATTTCGGAGAATCCTCATTGAAATTTGAAATGGTTTTTTGGTCTAAGGAAATGTTCTTTATTGAAAATGTTAAGTCTGAATTGAGAAGGTCAGTTTATAAGAAGCTGGCAGAAAACAAGTTAGAAATACCTTTCCCTCAAAGAGACGTTCATATCAAAGGGGTAGAGCATATGGCTAATATTAAGCCAAAAGAAAAAAACAACTAAGATTAAGATTTCTTCAATCAATTCCTTTTCTGTAACGTAATTATAGTTTACTTTTGTATGAGAATGCTGCCAACATAGTTTGGACACTGCATTTACTTCGAAAGAAGGCCCCATGCGGATACAATGAGGCTTAAAATTTTGTAATCAGGAGAGACTCAGAGGTAGGATGTCAGGCCATAACGTATATAGATAGAAGAATACTTCTCAATGGAACACAAATCACTTCAGCAATCCTAATCGTGTTATCTGAAGCTTCAGTTAACTCACCGCATGGGTTTTTTTAAGGACCTCGAGTATTTTTTATTCAGTGCTAAAGTTTTCTTAATTGAATTTATAGTAATTCTTCAATTATTTGATCCATTGAATAGCCTTCAGCTTCAGCTCGGTAGTTTTTAACTAACCTATGTCTTAATATAGGCTTAGCAATAGCTTTAACATCTTCTATGTCTGGAGAGTATTTCCCATTGATTGCTGCGTGACATTTTGCACCAACAATTAAATATTGTGATGCTCTAGGACCAGCTCCCCAAGTTATAAAGTCTTTTGTTAATTTCGGAGCAGAGTTATCACTATTGCGTGTTCTAGCTACTAATTTAACTGCGTATTCTAATACGTTGTCTGCTACTGGAATGCGTCGAATTAAATCTTGATACTTCATGATTGATTCAGAATCAAGCATTTGATTCAAAGCGATATTTGTATCGCTAGTTGTTGCTTTTACAATGGCCAATTCTTCTTCATATTTAGGGTAGTCTACCCATATGTTAAACATAAAACGATCAAGCTGTGCTTCCGGAAGGGGATAAGTACCTTCTTGCTCAATTGGGTTTTGTGTTGCTAATACGAAGAATGGTTTTGGCAATAGATAAGTTGTTCCTGCTGCAGTAACAGACCTTTCTTGCATTGCCTCAAGGAGTGCTGCTTGCGTTTTAGGAGGAGTACGATTAATTTCATCCGCCAAAATAATATTTGAGAATAATGGTCCTTTTAAAAATTTAAATGTTCGGTTTTCGTCCAGAATTTCAGAGCCAATAATATCTGAAGGCATCAGGTCAGGTGTAAACTGAACACGATTAAAACTAAGACCTAAGCAATCAGAAATGGTATTTACCAGTAGTGTTTTTGCTAGGCCTGGAACTCCAACTAATAAGCAATGCCCACGTGAGAAAATAGAGATTAAAACTTGATCTACTACATCCTCTTGTCCAACGATTACTTTATGAATCTCCGTTTTTAGTCTATTATAGTCTTGTACTAATTGATCTAATTCTGCTTTGTCAGACATGTGGGTTAATTTATTTACGCTAAATATAATATTATTGGTTTAACCATTGGTTCTTGAATTCACATTTCTCATACTCACCATCAATTCGAACGTAAGCATTCGATATCTTTGATGAAATCCACTCGTTCATTATTTTTTGCTTTTTATCACTTTCTGCTGCTTTTTTAACTAAAGAATAGTCATCCTTTAAGTTTGCTCTATGTGGGGTTGTTCTCTCCATTAATCTTACAATACGGATACCTTGCTTTCTGTCAAATAAGTTAGAATATAAATTTGGTTGAGAAACATCACCTTTTTCCATTTGATCCGTTAGCAGATATATTTGTTGATCTACTTGATTCAAATCTTCCATATCCCAAGTTTGTTCACCTGTGATAGGGTTTGTGATAATTCCTTTGTTTTGCATTGTCGCCTCATCATTCGAATACATTTGAACTGCCTCATCCCATCTTATTTCACCTGCTTTAACTTTTTTATAGCAAGAATCTAGTTTGAAGGCAGAGGCCTCTAGTGCGTCATTAGCAAATTCTGCAATAATTAATATATGTTGACATGTATAATCATCTCCTTTGCGCTCAATTAGTTTCACAATATGATACCCATAGTCAGATTCAAACACCTCAGAAATACTTCCAGGAGAGAGGTTGAATATTGCTGCTTCAAATTGAGGTACCATCATGCCACGTGTTGCCTCAATTTCCCCTCCTTCTTTTGCACTACCAGGATCCATTGAATGTATTCGAGCTTGTGTCGAGAAGGATTTCCCACCATCTATAATGTTATTTCTAATTTCATTCAATTCATCAAATGCTCTCTTTTTATCATTTGGCGTAATTTCAGGATAGTTTACAATTTGTTGGAAGCTCAATTGAGTATTAATCAATGGGATGCTATCTAAAGGGATTGATTTGTAAAATTTATCAACTTCTCTAGGTGTTACAGTAATTTCTGATACAATTTGGCGCTCCATTTCTTGAGCAAGTAGTTGGTCTTTAATAATTGGACGAAATTCTTTCTTAATTTGAGTTACAGATTTCCCGTAAAAGGTTTCCATTTCTTGGCGGCCTCCAATTTGATTTTCAATAACACGTAATCTATTTTCCATTTCAGCATCTACTTGGGAGTCGCTAACTTCAATGCTATCTAACTTTGCTTGATTCAATAAAAGGTATTGAAACATAATCTCCTCAAGGATTTGACAATCAGTGTTAGGGTTAAGATCCATTCCAGCTTGTATTGCTTGTAGTTTTTGGGCTTGTATTTCTGAAAGTAAAATCACATTATCCCCTACTTGAGCAACAACCTTATCTATCATTGTTGCTTGACCAAAAGATAGATTGGTCATGAATAAAGTGATGCTAAATACTAATAATAATTTCATGTTTCTTTTTTATACGTTGAATCAACTTAGATTCATTTTTTTCTTTAAGCTCTTGTAGCCTATTGGCAACAATTCGACTTTTAATTTCATTCAAAAGGAAATTTACTGGCGGTGCTTCATCTTTAAGTTTGTAATCAATAATGTTCAGGAAATATGTGAAGTTATCATCTGAAAAGTATGTCTTTGTTCTATTGAGAACGATATTGTCAATGTTAAAATTACCAATAGGTATGTCTTTTGTTACTTCTTCGAAGTAAATCCAAGTTGAATCATTGAAGTAATAGTTCTCTGCGTAAAGTTTAGCATAAGAATTCAGTTCTGTAAGGTCTTTATCATTTTTCAACAAGTAGTTTACGTGAACATCTTCCGATTTGAAGTCAAGACCTTTAGGTATTTTCAAGTATAGAGCTTTTACAATGTAATCGTGAAGAATAAATTCTTCTTTGTGTGAGTCGTAGTAGTCTTGAATTTCTTTTTTTTTAATAATTGTGTCTAGTTCTTTTTTTAGCTCTATTTCCTCAAAATAATACTCAGCCAAATCACCAGAAAAAGATTCTGCTCTTAACTTAATGAGTTGCCATGTATCTGAATAGTCTTGTTTTAGTTCTGCTTTGAATGTTTCTTTTATACACCAGCTATCTGCAAAATTTCTAAGTTCAATGGAGTCATTTGGATTCATACCTAGATGTGACATGATTCTATATGCATCATTTTCAGTTAGTTCTATGTTGTCTACAGAAGCAATTACCCTGTTGTTATTATTACAACTATATAATAATGTAAAACAAAACAGGCCAGCAATAACGCCAGCCTGCCTGAATGCTATAAAGCGGTTATTTACCAATTGAATAAAGTTCTTGGTTGTTTACTATAATAGTGTGCTTCTTGCTAAGTTCTTTCAACCAATTTTTCTCTAATAAATTTTGATAATCAGAAGCGATGGCTCCTTTTGCTTCTCCAAATTCTTTTTGAGATGGTTCTAAAATATCTTGAACCATTACAACGTAATATTTGCCATCAGCTTCAAATATATTATTAAGTCCTTCGCTTAGGTTTTTGTCTGTTAAATAAGCTTGCTCAATTCTATTCAAATCAAATTTCCCATTTCTATGACGGATATTTAATTCAGATTCACCATTGATTAGTTGTACAACTTGTAACTGAGAAAGTGTATCTGTTTTTAACAACTTGTATGCTGTATTAGCAGATTCGGGAGTATAACATTCATAAATATCTCCATTAATACGTTTTCCCCATGTATAATCTGATTTATTGTTCTCGTAATAGGCTTTAAGGCCTACTGTGTCCTTCATTGCCTTATTCCATACCTTGTCAGACATGATTTCATATAAAAGAATTCCATCATGATACTCAGTAATAAGAGCCTTAAATGCAGGGTATTTACTTGCTAGTTTTGATTCTTCATAATTTAAAATAGTCTCTTTTTCCCATTTAGAATATTGAACATCAACAACTGTGTTTGTATTCTCCTGTCTTGCTCCTCTATAATTCGATTTTAAGTATTGTGCAAAATCTTGTTGGGTGAATTTTTTCTTATCCATTTTAAATAATGGCTTGTTACTAGGTAGGGTAGAAGGGTTAAACTGACCTTTTAAATACGTAGAGTCTAAGTTTTTATAGAACCATTTAAGTCCTTTTTTACTATTACTCTTGAATGTATATTCTTTCTTCAATTTAGCGACAAAAGAATCTTGAGTTGTTTTAGAACGTTCGTCTTTAGCAACTTTACTTTCTAATGTTTTTTTCATTGTTTCGTATGAAGCTACATCAGTTAATTTCAATCGTTTTACGATATGGAAGCCATAATTAGTTCGTATAGGTTTACTGTATTCACCATCCTGTTTTAACGTGAACGCAGCATCTTCGAATTCCGTTACCATTCTAGTTGTTGTTCCTGTTCCAAAAGCAGGTAGAACACCTTTCTTTTTGTTTGAAGAAGGATCATCTGAATACTTAGCTACAAGAGATTCGAAATCCCCTTTTTCTTCAAGCAATTGATAGATTTCATCAATTTTAGCCTTTGCAGCTTCAACTTCATTTTCTTGGGCGCTTATATTTACAGCAACCATGATGTGAGAAGTTTCAATTGTTCCACGTGTTGCTCGTTTTTCAGTGACTTGAATAATGTGGTAACCAAAACGTGTTCTAAAAGGATCAGAAACTTCACCTAACTTGGTTGTATATGCTTTTTCTTCAAACGGATAAACCATTTGAAAAGCAGTAAAGAACCCTAGGTCACCACCATTAATCGCTGCAGAAGGGTCTTCAGACCCACCTTTACCTTGAGCGACATCTTTAAAAGAGCTCCGATCCAGAATCCGGTTTTTTAACCCTAGAATTCTATTATAGGCAGCAATAGTATCTGCCGGAGATGCATTTTCAGAAACTTTAATTAATATATGGGAAGCTCTAACTTCTTCTTTTGTTCTTAGGTATGCTTCTTTAATAAGTGATTCATTTTTTGCAGAGTCAACTAGGTATGGCAAAGCTAATTGCTTTTTATATCCATCAAGTTCTTTAACTAGTTTTGGAATAGTGTCATAGCCTAATGCTTCTGCTTCAGCAACTTTTAATTTGAACTTTATGAATAACTCCATGTATTCTTCAAGTGAGGTCTTGTCATACTTAGGGTCGTTATTATTCTTCAGGTATATCTGAAGAAATTCTGAATTAGTTATGTCTTTATTGTTAATAGTCATAATTACTTGATCCTGACTGAAAGAGTTAAAACCTAATACTAGGCTAAATGCAATTAAAAATAATTTATTCATGTTTTGTTTTTTTAAGAGTTCTCAAATATAATTAATCTATTTAACGTTCTATTTTATACTATAGTTTGGTGCTTCACGTGTAATTGTTACATCGTGTGGATGGCTCTCTAAGAAGCCTGCACTTGTAATTCTAATAAAGCTAGAGCCTTTTAAAGTTTCAATGCTAGCGGCTCCGCAGTAACCCATCCCAGACCTTAGGCCTCCGA
>Ga0115004_10002686_pt1 | contig 14619 bp, 9 predicted proteins | sample ArcticOcean_MG_C_10_FD_88737 | JGI IMG/M metagenome (GOLD analysis project Ga0115004, IMG submission 88737) | Marine microbial communities from western Arctic Ocean - ArcticOcean_MG_CB11_90 | ecosystem: Environmental > Aquatic > Marine > Oceanic | place: Arctic Ocean: Canada Basin | collected...
CGCCACGAGTGAGGGGCTTTGCAGTAGCGAGTGCTGATAATCCTACGGCTCGATCGAAAGCCAGTAAGGAGTCTGTGGATAGATGATCTCTCTGTCTGATTCTTCACCTTCTGAGTCGATGCTTGCAACTTGGTAAGCAACAAAAACAGCAAGACGTTCGCCTGCAAAAACGCTGCCTAGGCGTAATCGGTTCATGATAGTCAGTTGCTCGATCGCATTGAGTGGCGCACTGCCGCCGAATGCTTCGAGTCCTTCGAGCGTGCCATCCCACAGATGCACTTTACCCTGAGAACTGAGCTGATAAATGTCATTGCTTGACTCCAGTGCGAGCAGCACATGCACCGACCCTCGCATGGCAATATGTTTAGGATCGACGATAACCTCAGCCTGCAGACTCACGAGATCGTCCACGGAAACCGTATTACTGAGGCTGCGCAATCCATCGCGGCTTGCGCCAATCGCAATGGATGCCTTGGTTGCTTTGCCGCTTAAAGTCTTTAGTGCACGCGCAGGCAAGCGCCCGAGAATGGAGTCGGAGTAGCGCCCGATCTGATGCCGCACAAGATTAAGCGCACTGACTGCGTCTGAGGCACCTGCCTCTCCCTCGGCTATACCACAGCGAGAATCGCCGCAGGCAAGGCTTGGAGACGAGAATACGCCTGCTTGAGTCGCTGTGCCAAACGCCGCGGGCAATGCCATAATTGTGGCGAATTGATTCTCGACACCGTAACCCGTGGCGAAGTCGAATGTGCCGCCTTCCCCGTCTTCGCGCAATGAATGTGTGAGCCCCATTAAATGACCTACCTCATGTGCCACGACAATATCTAAGGGGCAGTCGATCGCAAGCACGGCCGCCGCGTAGCGCCGTTCGCTTGGATCAGAAAAATCGCCCTCCGCACCATACCCACCCACAGGTGCGAGTCCGCATCGCGATGCCGCATACTCGAGCGGGCGAAAGTGAAGCACGATGTCGCCGCCGTATTCGCTGCGAAGTATTTCGATGTTATTAAACGCATCACCGCGCCGCGCAAGCAGGTCATCGAGCGTTGTGGCCATATCGCGCGAATCCGATGAGTTGACAGCCCCGTGATAAACCACTCTTAGCAAAAGATCGACACCGCTATTTATAAAGGTTTGGTTTGCTACTGCTACGAGCTGGTTTATGCGCGTCTCGACGCCGTACGAATAGGCTTCTCGTGCGCCCTCAGAATACAGCGCGATGACGTCGATCACGGTCGGCGCAGTAGTCAGCGACGCCGAATCGTTGGCGTCAGTACCAAGCAGCGCTTCGTTAAAATCGCTTAGGCCATCGAGATCTGAATCGAGTCGAACATCGGCAACGACGCGTATGCTGGCATCTGCGCGCAGGGTTTCGTCTAGCAAGGCAGTACTTTGCAAAGGGCTTGGAGTGGATGCTCCCGTGCTTACAGCCAATTCCACGCGCTTGACCGACCTGGCAGCAATAGCGCCAAGGTTGCAGCGAAGAACCTTTTGGGCGGAGAGGCTAAGCGTGAGCTTACAATCGGCTGCGCCCCAGCTTAGCTCGGCAGCCTCTGGCAAAAAGTACAACTCAAAATAGTGTCCGTTTGCTGCGGAGGCAGAAGTGTTCGTTACCGTCACTGCAGCCACAACGCTTCCGCCGCGGTAAACCGCGCGTTTTTCGAACACGTGAGAAATAGATAATCCGGTCACCGCAGCACTCTCTATGCTCGGCCTCTGACTACTGTAGAGGTCACTCTGGGCGTTATTCAGGCTCTCGATTTTGAGCGCGTCCTCTTTATGGCTCATGTTCTGCAACGATAGCAGCGGAAAACGCTCGCGCTCATCGCGAACGCTATGATCAATAAGCACATAGTCATTCTGCAACTGCTGCCCCTGTAAACTGGTCGGCCGATAGAACCAGCCTTCATAGTCTTGAGCACCTCGCGCTGCCTGCAACTGAAAGACCTCGTCTGCAGTTTTTAAATAACCGAACAGACTAGCGCCGCTAAAGGTTAGGAGAAGCTGAACATCGGAGCCGCCTATTTTGGCGTGCGCCTCGACTACTTTGTCGCCGTTTATGAGCACATTCGCGCGATCGATAGTGAGAGCGATTCGCCCTAGCGTGCCGAGGTCGAAGGCAACGATATCGCCAAATTCAAGCGTCTCAATCGCCGTCACCGCAAGCTTGACCGCTTGCGTCTGCTCCGAGAACTGCGGACGAGGGACTCCCGCGGGAGAGGAATCGCTTAGTGTAAACAACAGCTGGGGTGGACTAGGTTCTAACGCGCGCAGTGGCTGCGAGGTCGCGCCCATAAGGGCGACAGCACTCAGAGCCAAAGGGCAGGCGAGCAGAAGCCGCGAACAAGCGAGAGCCAACCTCGAAAGCCACTGGGATGACGCGCTGATTAGGCTGGCAAATAAAGAACTCATGCCCTAGTGTAACTGAGCCGTGGGAAAAATTACCAGCGTTTGCCGAGCGGGCCCAGTGCCTAATTTCTGCCACCAACTCACACATTATCAGAGACTTAGTCACCTATTTTATGATCCCGCCAGTATGCAGGGCAATAATTTGACATCCGGGTGCATACACACCTTTCGCTATCTGGTCACAAAGCGCGTAAAAGAGCTTGCCGGTGTAAACCGGCTCTAGAGGGATTCGCGTGACCGCTTCGAACTCGCTGACAAAGGCATCGAGCTCGGCTGTACGCCTAGCATAACCACCAAAATGATAGCGCTCGTCGACATGCCACCGGACCGCCGCGTCTTTTTCAGCACCAGTCGAACAAGACTCAGCACTCACAAGGTTCAGCCACTTGGCAGCCTCGGACCGCAAATACCCTTCGGCGCGAAGCGCCGCTACCCCACAGACTTGCGGTATCTGGCGATTAACCTCGTCGCTACCCTGCAAACCATGTACAACACCGGCAAGCGTTGTTGCGGTGCCGCAGCTCAGGGCCACAACGCGAGTAGCTGGCTCGGCACCCACGCTGTCATACGTCTCGTCGAAAACGGACCAATCAAGGTATTGCACAATCTCGGCGCATCCCTCAACCGCGAGAAGATTACTCCCGCCCTCGGGAATAATTTCTACATCGCCGTATCGCGCGAGCAGTCGTGAAATCACTTCTGGCGACTCTTTTCGGCGATATTCTTCGCGCGACATTTGGACAAGCTGCATCCCTTGCGCAGCGGCGAAGGCGAGAATCGGATTGAGAGGCTCGACAATTTCCCCGCGCACGACGCCAATCGTCTCAAAACCGAACGCTTTACCCGCCGCAGCAAGTGCATACAAATGGTTTGAATAAGCCCCACCAAAACTCAGCACTCGGTGCTTGCCGCGCGCACGAAAATCATCAAGATTGCGCTTGAGCTTAAACCACTTATTGCCATGAATCGTTGGGTGAATTTGATCGAGTCTGAGCGCAGCAACCGAGACCCCATACGCCGAAAATAGTGGATGTGAAAGCCTGTCGAGTTTTGGCGAATCAATATTGATCATAACTGGTGACGATAGCTCTCTGGGCAGGCACTTTCGACCCTAACTCTGACGTTTTGACTGTTAAGGGCCATGTCAATTCCGCAGTCGATATCACTGTATTTTTCAGCAGAGGACTGAAAACTGTCGTATCGAAGATTAGAAAAGCTGCTCCGGCAGTTTTCAACTGAGAGCCCCAGCGCGAAGCCCGCAAAGGCAAAAATAGCTCAAAAACTGTTTATATTATAGGCTCGTGCATCCGTGCACTCGAGGCTACGTCAAGCCTTCACCTGCGCTAACTTGCTTTCGCAATTTGGTCCGCCCTTCTTTTCATTCCGAGAACTGTATTTTAACAGACCCCTTATCCTGAAAATAGCGGACTCTAGGGCAGTCATTAACTAGCTGGGCGTGTTTTTTGAATCAGCCCCCGATGTTCCTCTCTACGAGCATCTCTGCGACTAAAGATAGCGAAAAACGCTGGAACCATATACAACGCTAAAATTGCGGAACCTGCTACTCCTCCTGCTATCGCCATCGCAAGTGGAGGCCAGAAGTATCCGCCGAAAAGAATTAGCGGCAGAAAACCTACTATTGTAGTTATAGTAGTAGAAATAATATGTCTGGTTGATTCCAGAATCACATCTGTGGCTGCTCCAACGTCTCCACCCTTGGCGGCTGGATTCGCTTTCAATGCGGAAAGCACAATTATCGCACCATTAATGGCAAGCCCAATCAAACCCAGCGTTCCTATCATTGCCGTGTAACCAAGCGGATAACCGGAAATCCAAACACCTAATAAAGCCAAGCCTATCGACAGAAATCCGACAGCTCCGATTACTCCAGCGTAACGAAACGAGTTCAGCGAGAGGACGATGACGGCAATCATAAGAAAAACAAAAGTGATAAAAGTAGCCAATATATTAGAAACCGCATCCCCCCTTTGCTCTTCTTCTCCTCCGTATTCAATCCGATAGCCCTTCGGCAAAGCAATATTCTCATTACTTATTCGTTCTCTAAAATCATTAACGGCTAAACTCGGGTATGCATAGGGAAGAAGAAAACCCGACACCGTATTGTGCCGCTCATTCTGCCGCCTATCCACACGGGTTGGTGCAGGTTCTAATCTTACGCTAGCAACTTGTTCTAGCGGAATTCCTCTATAGCCGTTTTCACCTGACCCCGAGATTATCGGCAAGCTAGCCAAACCCGAAACGTCTGATCGCGACCAATTATTGAGTCTTATGCGCACAGGGATTTCCATTGTGCCCTCCATTACTGTACCCGCTACTTCGCCGCGCAACTCACTATTTAACTGTCGAGGTATATCCTGGTTGTTCATATTTAGCAGTCGTATTTTGTTCTCATTGGTATACACAGATACCTGAGGGGCGCCTCCAGAAAGAGTGGCAGTGGTATAGGTGACATCCCGCGTTTCCGACAATACGAGCCTTACCTGTTCTCCCAAGGTTTTTAGAACCGCTAGCTCAGGACCCACGATTCTGATTTCGATTGGAGCCGAAAACGGCGGACCTTGCTCAAAAGGCATGGCCATAATCCGCGCATTAGGAAATTCAAGCATCAAACTCTTTTGTAATCCCGGGAGGATTTTTCTGGGATCATTAACGTCTTCTGTGGTGACAAAGGCGCTGGCGTAGCTCGCTACGCTATCGCTATTAGACAACATATTATAATAGACAGCCGGAGATGCCTCGCCAATGAACCAATGACTGCTCCTTATTTCAGGCACTTCAGCGAGAAAAGCTTTTACCCTTTCGACTTCTATTCTTGTTTCTGTCAATGCAGTTGTCGCGGGAAGGTTCAGCTGCAACTGGAATTGATTTCTATCTACTGGCGGGAAAAAAGAGACCGTCATAGTTTGAGCTAGGAGAAATCCACAAATTGGTAAGATCAGGGATCCACTTATTCCTAATGACGGATTTTTCAACACCAAGCGAATAGAATTACGATACCAATTGCTAAGCCCTTTGGGGCTAAAGCCAGATACCCACCACTTAGTAGATTGATCATTTTCCAAAGGAAACCGCTTGTCAATCATGGCGGTTACGCTGGGAATGATTGTCATGGCTAAAGCAAAAGATGCCGACACAGATAGCACCACGGAGATTGCCATAGTGCCCGTAAAATCACCTATTCCCCCCGGTGTTAATGCAATTGGCAAAAACGCAAATGCCGTAGTGCAGGTAGACGCCAGTAGTGGCACAAACAAGTGCCTAATTGCAGCGGCAATCGCATCGCCATAAGACCTATCCCGCGAACGCTGGATTTTGTATTCCTCTACAACAACAATCGCATTATCGATTAACAACCCTAAAGCAATAATGAGGCCCGTAACCGACATCTGATGTAAGGGAATGTCGAGAACACCAAAGCCAGAAAGGACGATAGCAAGCGTAAGAGGTAGTGCCGACCCTATGATAAGAGCAGATCGATAACCCATGAGAAAGAACAGAGAAATCAGAACAAACGCTATGGCGAGCAATAAATTTCCTACTAGATCAGACAGCCTTTCTTCGGCGTAAAAATTTTGGTCTATGATGATTTCTAAGTGGATTTGCGCCGGTAACTCGGCGCGATATTCGTCAACTATTTGTTTGGCTGCCTCCGACCAATGATCAACTCGACGACCAGTTTCCATAGTGGTTGTAACCAAAATGCCACGTTGGTCGTGAATCAAAGCCATAGTTTCTGATGGGTCGATATAACGCTTGGCGACAGTGGCAATATCAGACAGCTGTATTAATTGACTATTGGAGCTCACACCTAAAGGAATCGACTTAATCCGCTCTATGGAATCCAGCTCCCCTTTAACTTCGACAACTAACGAGCTACTGTTGCTATTTAACTCACCCGCACTGATTTTTGTATCTGAAGCTCCAACAAGATTGCTTAACATAGGCAGAGAAACGTTGGCCCTCGCCATAGCACTGGGGTCTACTTCAATTACGATTTCCTGTAACGGCTCTCCGTAAATCTCAGTATCTTTGGTGCCAGCTAAGGTAGCTAATCGCGAACGCAACTCCTGGGCGACCCGTTCCAATATCGACAGCGGGGTATTACTGCTGGTTATTCCTATCCCTAAAGTAATCGCCACTGGCCCTCTGACATCCAATTGGGGTTTTGTAGCCTGAGCAGGCAATTCAGGCTCAACGTCAATGAGTTTGTTTCTGACTTCACTCCAGACCAGATCAACTTGGTCTTTACCTACTTCGTCCATCAACTCCGTCTGAATATAGGCGAAACCTTCGCTGCTTGTAGAGGTAAGCTGTTTTACTTCCGGGATTTCTCTTAAGGCGCTTTCAATCTTCTCAGTTATCAGAGCCTCTATACGCAGAGCGCTCGCCCCCGGCATAAAGACTTCTACCGCAGCAAAGCGATCGGCCATGGTAGGATCTTCTTGGCGCGGCAAGTTTACTAGGGAAGAAATTCCCATAAGTAATATGAAACCGATTACCAGAAAAGTGAGTCTGGGTAAGCGGTAAAATAGATTGGAAAGTTCACGGTTCATTTTTTGGAATTAGAAAAACCCGCTGATGTAAAAGAAGATTGTATAACCACATCAATCTGTTGTCCCGGTACTACGCGACGAATTCCGCTATCGACTATGAGGTTTCCTTCCTTGATCGAGCCACGGACATATACTGAATCTTTCCCTTGATAGATAATTTCAATTAGCTGTGGCTGTACCGTATACAAACCATCTAGCGCTTCGGCAGAAAATACGGTCCACAATCCTCTTTGGCTTTCAGTGAGAGCTGTAAGGGGAACCCAAAACCCAGGCTCATCAACTGTGGCTGACAAACGCACTTCAGCAAGAGCTCCAACAAATAGATTCTGAGCCTCTATAGCAAAGATAGCGGTGATAGTTCCCCTAGCGGGGTCAACCTCTGGTAACAGTGATTTTAGTGAACCGTTGACCTGCCTATTATTAATGACAAACTCATAGTCAGCACCGAGCTCCAATAAATGAACCATAGATTCTGGAACACCAATAACTGCCTCTAATTGATCTTGCTCGATCAATGACACAGCGGTGACTCCCGGCCCAATTATGCTGCCTTCATTTACAAACCTGCTCTGGATAGTTGCCTTGTAGGGCGCCTTGAGCACAGTCTTATCCAAGCTAACATTAATTCGATTGATGAGAGTGACAGCACTCGAATAGCCGGTTTCTGCGACACGTAATTGGGACTCATTAATGCGATGTTGCTGAGAAAGCTCATCTAAAAGTTGTTCAGAAATGTGATTACTTGCAGCTAGTTGTTGATTGCGCTGAAGAGTTGAACGTGAAAGCTCAAGTTCTATTTGTCTCGCTTGTAATGTGGCTTCTGCTGATGCCACACCAGCCTCTGCACCTTCGAGTTCGGCTGATAACGCAGATTGATTCAGTGTTATTAATGCTTCACCTTTTTCAACCTTCTGCCCCTCTTCGATATTTACTTGCTCGATTACACCTCCTGTCTCAAAACCCATATTGCTCATACGTCGAGCTCGCAATTGTCCGCCATACACCCGTTCGATTTGGTAACTAGTGGTTTGGCTGAGCCTTATAACAGTAACCGGCAATGCTTCTCCAAAGGCAGAGGGCAGCATGATGCTAAGTAGGAAAGGGATGGCACAGATTTGAAAGAATATAAAATGCTCTGGCCGATTCTTGAGACGTCCCTGCACGGTCATTGTAGTACCTATCAGCATAATGTAATCAATGCTTACATTATGCCTTGATGTTTACGCTGTCAACTTAATCCTGTTACATTGTGCTCTGGATTAGTAAATTTTAGCTAAACAGAAAGGTTAAGGAGAGGAAGGTCTAAATTGCCGAAACAAACTGAACCCAGTCCCTACCATCATGGAAATTTGCGCCAATGCATAATCGACACCGCCTGTGAACATCTAAAGCAGACTAGCCCAGAATCACTCAGTTGTAGGGCGATATCCAGAAATATTGGCGTTTCTCAGACAGCTCACTATAGACATTTCCCGTCTAAAAATGCGCTTCTTGCAGCGATAGCAATCTACAGCATAGAGTTGCTGCATAAAGCCATGAATGAAGCTAATGCAAAATACACAGGGGAATTCGCGGAAACTTTCCTCGAGGTCGGATTGGCCTACGTCACCTGGGCGACCTCTAATCCCGAGAAATATCAATTATTGACGGGCTCCTCGATAGCGAAAATGGGTCAACACAAAGAATTAATGGAAGCGCGTCAACAATCGTTTGAAATTCTCAACAAATTGATTGAACAAGGAATCGATTCTGGCTTTTTCATTCAACGTCCAATACCCGAATTAGCCGGGGCAATGTGGGTTTGCGTCCATGGAATTTCCTGTCTGTTGATAACTCGATCACAGATGCTACTTGTAGACGAATCAAATAACTCAGCGGAGCAAGCAATGCGACATGTGTTGCAAGATCCCCGCGCCACTTTAGAGCTGCTGATTCAGTCGATACGACGGCGCAACTGAGACGACACTACCAGAGTACTTGGAGACGATAATAGTTTAATAACTTAACGTTCTCTCAACCGAAAAAACATGCTTTTATTTCCACGAGCTCATTATCCCCTTCGATTCAACCTTATCCTGCAGCAGAACCACTGTGCTTCTATCGATTCGCACATCTGTGTGCTCGGGCTTTGGTCAGCCCCTCGATACCATCTCTTCAAACTACCGTGTTTTTACTCTGAAACCACTTACTGCATCCCAGCTAACCGATCATATATGGTTGATGTGGCTTCATTCATAATTCTATCCATAAGTTCTTGAACCGTAGGAATGTCATTGATTAAGCCAGCAACCATGCCGCAGGACCAAGCACCACCATCGACCTCTCCATCCATCATCACTTTTGGGTGCTCGATGCACAGCGCGCATCTCACTCGTATGGACTCCCATCAATCCACCGGATTACTGTCGCAGAATACTGATAAGCAGGAGTCATAAATGGCTCCAAAAAAGAGGAAAATCTGGAGAGAATGGGCTCAAAATGTGCGCAGAGGGTAGCAATTGATCGCAACGTATTGGTTTACAAGAAGAAATATGGCGGACCGGACGGGACTCGAGCCCGTTTTGTAACTGACATGGCATAACATAGAGCTTCATGAGCCGTGGCTTTCCGGCGTGTAGCGCCACTCAACGACATAGAGTGACATGAAATTACGTGTAGAAATTACGTGTAGATTTAAGAGGAGTTGTTACACCAAAGACAAAACCACCAAATGAGGAGTGTAATTCCGCCAGAAAATAGTCGAGCTTCTGTGTTAATAGGAAAAATGAGGGTGAGTGCAGCTATATGGCTGAAAAGCCAGCGGATAGGCATTGGACTGTTATTGTAGTCGATGCCTCGGTAATCATCCCCAAAAACTATCGACATTTCAGGCTGCGCGCCTTTGCGTCTTGGGAAAAGGCCGTGGCGATATAGCGAGGGCTTGGCGGGAATTTTCTCGGTTTAGCGCGTTAACTTGTCAACACCTCTACGCACACTGTCCATAGAGAAATTATAGAATTAGTGCAGGTAAGAGAAAAGCGAACGGACACCTAAATGAAGAAATGAAGAAATGAATACTAAAGATGAGGGGTTAACAGGTAACCCCTCATCTTCTTGTTCAAGACATAAACAAGTTAATGTCGCTTAGTAGTCCGCATATAATCGGATGCCGGCAATAAACGGCATGCCTGCCACGAAGGTTGGAATACCGAAGCCACCACCCGTGTTGCCAGCATCAATCAGATATTCCTCGTCGAATATATTGTCCGCATAAAGCTCAACTCGCCAAAAGCTATCGTTGTTGCCAAATTTCACAGCAAGATCGGTAATCCAATAAGCATCCTGTGCCAATTCCGGACGGTTACTACTGTCGAAGAAAATATCCGACTGGTAGGAGCTGATCAATTCGAGTTCCAAATCATAGCCATTTAAAGCAAATGACTTATTGAGGAATAATGCGCCACTGACTTCCGGCGCCAAGCGAAAGGTATTGCCCCCGTAGTCGAAACGCGAGCCGGTTTGTGTGTTATCGGCAAACTCAGCATCTAGCAGGCCAATATTGGCACCCAATCGTAAGCTGTCATCAAAGATATAATCGACAGTGGATTCAAAACCATACATATCGGAATCGCCTACAGTTACCGTGACGCTTTCAAAGGTATCGAAGTTAGTAAAACTTTCCTGAAAATCCTGATAGGTATAAGCAAACAGGGCGGCGGTAAAGGAAAGCTGACTGCCATAATATTTAAGACCGATATCATAGCTATCAACAGTTTCAGGGTCCACGACAGAAGTGGCGCCAAACGGGTTAGCATCCACTACCGGAGAACGCCTTCCTTCTGCGTAGTTGAAATACAGTGAAAGATTTTCATTATAAGCGTAATTCAACGCTACGCGCGGCAGGGTGGCGGAAAAGTCACGTTCGGCGGAAGCCGTGTATATACCGTAGAAGGTGTCTTTAGAGAACCGCGTTTCATCGATGTAACGAACTCCGGCTGTCAAGGTCAATTGATCGGTCAGCAGATAAGACCCCTCGGCCACGTAGGAATTAATTTCAAGGTCTCCCTCGAACGTAAACGGACCGTTAATGGACGTTGCAGCTGTAGCTGGATCACTGATTGGGGTCCCATCGGCATTGAACAAAGAATTCACCAGCATCTGACGTACTGCCTGAGTTTCCGCAATCGATGCTGAGGTTCGCACATCGTTGTTCAGAGGAACATTAGGAAACTGCACTTCCAGCTCCGCCCTGCGCGCGTTAAAAGCACTATTCAAAACAGGATCTACCATTTGTACATAAGGCAGAATGGATTCGTCCTGTGTGGATGAATATCCAATGAAGCCTTCGAACTTGTCAGTGGGTGTGAACACAAGGCGAGCACCATATCCTGAAAGTTGAGCGTTGTTTTCAAAGAACGCATCCTGAATTCGCAGCCCTGTTCCGTCCGCATCAAAGTATTCAGAGAGTTCGACATCTTTGACAAAGCCATTGACCGTTAATACCAAACTATCGTTGATGCTATGCACCACGGCAAAATCCAATGATTCGAGATCCCGATCAATACCGATCAATGAGCCTAATCCAAGCTCAGCACTAGAAAAGGGATTGGTATTGCCACTAAGGGGTGCTATCGACCCGCTCTTGAAAGAGATGCCTGGTTGATTGTTAGTCTCCGTGGCCGCACGCAACACGACGCTAGTATTATCGAAGGTGGCTTTTAAGGTGGCGCGAAAAGACTCCACCGACACTCCGTTTAAATCCCCGCCCGCGCAAGCCCTGCTTGCTCCAGTGTGGTCTGTAATGAAACCGGAGGGGTTGTAAGAGCCTGGGCCGCAGGCGAGGTTATCGATAGCACCATCCTGTTCACGAACCATGCCCGCCAGCCGTAAAGCAAAGATATCGTTGATTGGCACATTGACCATACCTCTGAATTCCTGCCCTTCAAGGCTGTTCACTGAAACCCGTGCACTCGCGTCAAACTCACCACCCGGTTGAGCAGAGATTATACTTATAGCACCGTTGGCGGCGGCGGCACCGAACAACGTCGGTTGCGCGCCTTTCAAAACCTCTATGCGTTCAACGTCAAAAAGTCCCACACTGGATACTGTTTTTTTACTGATATCGATGCCGTCCTGATAGACGGAGATCCGCGGCGTGGTTGTGACGCTGGCTGAATCGTCGGTAATGCCACGAATATTAAACGAAGGCAGGCTAACGCCCTGCTCCTGAATAACGACGTTGGGAAGAAACCTCGAAAGATCATCCAATTCCGTGGTGCTGGTGCGATCAAGAAAGTCTCCCGAAATCACATCCATGGTTACGGGCACGTCCAATATTGACTGTTCCCGCTGTTGTGCCGTTACGGTGATTTCTTCAATCACGTTATTTTGAGTTTGTGCATTTGCTGTGATGGAAATAAAGCTGACGCTAAAACTAAGAATTAAGATCGGTAAATTTCGCATGAGAGCTCTCCTAGAACATTTAGTTAAAAACGATGCAAAGGAAGGAGTACGCGCTAATTTTAACCCACTTCCCGTTCCAGATCGATCAGGATCCGGTCGCCGTATGGAACTTTCGAGAATACTGGACACGATTAATCGCACAGTAGAGGTTAACTTAACTTAAGTCCATAGCTTCTTGGCAAGGAAACATCGACCTGATAAAAATGACACCCATTTAGCCACTTAAGTAGAAGAATTGTTATGCATCTCAAGCAATTAGGTGGCAGCCTTATATGCAAGAGAAGCCTCAACTTCAGCCCAGAGTTTGTCCTGATAGGTTTTTTTTGAGAACGTGCATGGGCTAGGCAGGACAATTATATTTTCTGAAGTGAGTTAGGTAATTGCGTCAGGGGGCAACTTTAGCATTCTTCTCAGCGCGCATAACAAAAATAGAAAGCACTATCGCTATAGCGCAGGACAGAATAATCAACGCAAACCCGGCATCCCATCCCGCCGTATCCACTGCATAGCCGATGGCTATGTTGGCCGATACTGCACCGCCAACATAGCCAAAAAGTCCGGTAAAGCCTGCGGCGGTTCCGGCTGCCTTCTTGGGAACCAAATCAAGCGCAAACAATCCTATTATCATCACGGGCCCGTAAATGAAGAAGCCGATTGTAATCAGCATGGCAATATCCAAAGCTGGGTTTCCAGGTGGATTAAGCCAATAAATAGTCACACTAATTAGCGTTATCAGCATAAAGATTATCAGTACGGGTGATCGGTTAGCCTTAAAATATTTGTCCGACACGTAGCCACATATAATTGTGCCAGGGATTCCTGCCCATTCGTACATCGCGTAAGCCCAGCCAGTTTCTGCAAAGGAGAAGCCCTTAACTTCGCTAAGATATGTAGGAGCCCAGTCGAGAACACCGTAGCGTACTAAATAGACAAAGGCATTGATAATCGCAATAGCCCACAGCAATTTGTTGTTTAATACGTAGTCAAAAAAAATCTGCCTGGCAGTAAATTCTGTTTCGTGTTTTTTGTCATAGTTAAATATAGTGGGATAGCTATTGTGATGCTCCTCTATAGTAGGAAGTCCCTGAGATTGCGGTGTATCCCGAACAGTGAAGAATATAAATATGGCAACAAAAGCGGCGATCATGCCGTGCAAGTAAAACACCGCGTGATAATCTGCAAACACAGCCATAGCCATGATAGCAAGTGGCCCTACTAGACCTCCGCCAATGTTATGGGCGATGTTCCATATCGCCATTTTTGTACCGCGCTCCTCTGTTGAAAACCAGTGAACCATAACCCGACCGCTAGGCGGCCATCCCATACCCTGGAACCAGCCATTGACCATAAGCAATGAAAACATGATCATAACCGTGCTGGTTGCCCAGACCATAGTCCCCATTGCGATCATCGTCAGAGCTGATGCCATTAGACCTATAGACATAAAACGTCGCGCGTCACTGCGGTCTGATACGCTGCCCATAACAAATTTAGACAGTCCATACGCAATTGCTACGCCAGACAATGCGAAGCCAAGCTCTGTCCTTGTAAAGCCTTCTTCAATCAGAGACGGCATGGCGAGAGTGAAGTTTTTTCGAACCAGGTAGTAGCCGGCATAACCGACGAAAATACCCATAAAGACCTGCCAACGCAGACGAGTGTATTCACTGTCTACACTGTCGCAGGCTATGGGGTCTTTATGGGGTGCTGGCTTTAGAAACCCGATCATTTAACTCTCTTTTTATCTATACTACTTACCAATATTTTAAGTAAAAAATGTAACATACAATCGAGAATTTTATACAAGTAACATTTGTCGCATGCTCTGATTTTAAATTTGTTATTCTAATATTTTACTAACCATTCGTATAAAATAGTATGTATACGGGCGCAATGGAACGTAGCGAAATACCATAGGTTCCCACCCAGGGATGTGGCCTGGAGATGGCCATTTTTAGGTTTTAGGGGGTGGGGTCTGAGTCCGCTTGACACGCGTGGTCAAAATACGGGCTTTTAAACTTTATCGAGGCCCTGAATATGCAAATCAAGCGGTTACTGGACGATCGAGAGATGTTTGTTGGTGATAGAGTGCTTGATGCTCAGGGGCGCTTCTATACGTTTGAAGGGCTTTATGAGCTGGAGATGCCGTGTTGAGAGCTGGGGCTGATTACAAGTGGAATGGTTGGTCATAAGC
>Ga0115004_10002697_pt1 | contig 14600 bp, 10 predicted proteins | sample ArcticOcean_MG_C_10_FD_88737 | JGI IMG/M metagenome (GOLD analysis project Ga0115004, IMG submission 88737) | Marine microbial communities from western Arctic Ocean - ArcticOcean_MG_CB11_90 | ecosystem: Environmental > Aquatic > Marine > Oceanic | place: Arctic Ocean: Canada Basin | collected...
AATTCAATGCTATTGAAAATATTATACTCCCAGCTTTAATTAAGGGATTATCTCAAGCTGAGGCAAAAAAAGAAGGCATGAAACTTTTGGAAATTCTTGGACTACATAATCGTTTCGACCACAAACCAAGTGAGCTTTCCGGAGGTGAACAACAACGTATTGCTGTCGCAAGATCATTGATCAATCGTCCCAAAGTCATTTTCGCTGATGAACCATCTGGAAACCTTGACAGCCAAAACTCATCAGAATTACACCAAATGTTCTTCGATTTACGCGACGAGTTTAACCAGACGTTTGTAATTGTTACGCACAATGAAGTTTTAGCAGAAATGACAGACCGTAAACTCACGATGTCTGACGGCCTTATCTTAAGCTAGAAACGCTAGCCACTCAAAATAAATTAAACTATAACACGAATGACGCATACTGAAATAAAGGAATACCTTGACTTTAAAACGGAACAATATAATACCTCTAGTTTTATTGAGACAGATCCTATTCAGTTGCCACATCGTTTCACGAAAAAAGAAGACATTGAGATTGTCGCTTTTTTAGTCGCGACAATTGCTTGGGGCAATAGAACATCCATTATTCGAAGTGGAAATCGAATTATCGACATAATGGAACACGACCCATATCACTTCATATTAAACTACACATCAAAACCAATTGAGTTTGTTCACAGGACATTTAATGCAATCGATTTAGACTTCTTCTTTCGAAGTTTACGGAACATCTATGAAAAAGGTGGGCTAGAAAAAGCATTCGTTATTCACCCCGAAACTGAAGGTATTAAAGGACGTATCATTCAATTTAGAGAATTATTTTTAAGTACTGAACACGAAAAGCGTAGCGAAAAGCACATTTCGAATCCACAAAAGAACTCAGCAGCCAAGCGCATTAATATGTTTTTGCGATGGATGGTAAGAAATGACTCTACAGGCGTTGATTTTGGTTTTTGGAGATCCATTCCAACTTCAGAGTTATACCTACCCCTTGACGTTCATACCAGTAAAAATGCCCGGGAACTAGGATTAATCACTAGAAAACAAAATGATTGGAAGGCATTAGATGAATTAATGGAGAACTTAAAATCGTTTGATCCCGAGGACCCTGTGAAATATGATTTCGCCTTATTTGGTATTGGCGCATTTGAATAGGTGATTATTGAAAATAGTTAAGGAAGACAACGATAAAATTTTATCTTTGATAATATGAAGTTTTTGTATCCGGAATTTCTTTGGGCTTTTGCAATCTTAATCATCCCAATTATTATTCATCTTTTTAATTTCAAACGATACAAAACCCTATACTTCTCTAGTTTAACCTTCGTTAATCATGTTGATCAGCAGACAAAATCAACTCAAAAATTAAAACATCTTCTTGTTCTGTTTAGCAGATTGCTTGCATTTATATTTTTAATCCTTGCATTTTCACAACCATACCTCTCAGACGAAAAGAAAAATACACCATCAAAGAGCGGTATTATTGCATTTTACATTGACAATTCCTTCTCAATGCAAGCAATTGGAGCCAACGGAGAGCTACTCTCTGAAGCAATTGAGAATGCTAGAGAAATCATAAAAAAAGCAGCCTTAAGTACACGTTTCCTTATCGGCACAAATACTAAATCTGGAAGCGAAGAACGAATCCTTTCTAAAATTGAAGCCCTAGAGAAGCTCGATCAAATTGATCTATCTCCTTTAACACGTTCTATTGATGAAATAATTCAATGGCAAAGTGAACGCTTAGCAAAAAGTGACATTGTAGCAGAGGGAACTTCAACCCAATACATAATCTTAAGTGATTTCCAATCAGCCAGTAGCTTTAGTAAGGATATGAAATCACTTACATTAAATCCTAACAGTTCATTCTACCCTATAAAACTATCTCCAGAAAGCAGTGACAATATATTCATTGATTCAATCTGGTTCACAACTCCGATTCATAAGTTAGGCGCAAAGAAAGAATTGAATATTCAAATAAATAACCCTTCAGACTCTGATTTAAAGAATGTGGAATTAAGCATCGACATTGAAGAATATAAAAACACTATATTAATTGACCTCCCTAAAAATGAATCAACCGCAACACAAATTGGATATACAGACAAATCAATTGGAACTAAAACGGGTGAGATAAGACTATACGATAATCACGTACAATTTGACGATACTTATTTCTTGACTTATGAGGTACGTCAAAACGTAAATATCTTATTATTGGATGGCGAAGATGCTGTAGAGAACATTGAAACAGTTCTAAATTTAGATGAATTCTACATCACTGATCGAAAAAATATCACAAGTATAACACGCGAAGACTTCGTTCAAAAGGATTTAATAATCGTTAACGGAGCTAATACAATTTCTAAAGGAGCAATTAATTACATTACTACATTTGCATCAACAGGTGGGACGGTCAGTTTATTCCCTGGTAAATCACCAAATTCAGCCGACTGGAATGAATTATTACTCACCCTCAACCTACCAACTATTGCGAAAACAATAACATCCGGTAACAAGATCAAAACCTTAAATTACGACGACCCTTTCTTTAGTGGTGTTTTTCAAACAAAGAGTACTAATTTGAATCTCCCAAGTGTTACTAAAGTATACCAAGCAATAAAGAATTCAAAAACATTAGGAAAAAGTTTAATTGAATTACAAAATGGACTACCTCTGTTCGCTTTTAACGAGCAAATAGGAAAATCATTTATGTTTTACAGCTCGCTGCATTCAGACTTTGGCAACTTTACTAAAGACGTACTTTTTACCGCCGTCTTACTCAGAACAGGAGAGTTAAGTCAACGTAATCAGCCGGAATATATAATTATTGGAAAATCTAGTCGCTATCCAGTATATGCAAAAACAAATGGAGAAACACCTATTCATATCATTGGAAATGGAATTGATTTTATTCCAAAAATAGCAACTGCGTCAGGTGTCAAATATCTTTCACTATCAAACACACCTAGTATTAAAAACATTCAGGCTGGGAACTATACAATTAAGACAGATAAGAATATAGGTGGAATTAGCTTAAACTACGATCGAAAAGAATCGCTATTATCTAGTCACAGTGAGGAAGAAATAATAGTTCACTTTCAAAACCGAGGTATTCAAGAGGTGACATTTAATGAAATCAACGGATATTCAACAGCAGCATTGATAAATATTAATAAACCATTTAGCTTTTGGAAACTTTGTATCATTTTAACATTTACTTTTGTGTTACTCGAAATGATATTTGTGCGATTTTTAAACTAAAATAGAGATATGAAAATCCTTATTAAACAAGCAATAATTACAGATGCTTCCTCTCCATTTAACGGAAAGGCAAAAGATATTCTAATCGATAAAAACATCATTTCCTCAATAGAAGATTCAATCCAAGATGACGAAGCGAAAATAATTGTAATTAAAGACCTACATATTTCAATTGGTTGGGTTGATTTAAAATCAAGTTTTTGTGACCCCGGAATGGAGCATAAAGAAACGATAGAATCAGGATTAAATGCGGCTGCATTTGGAGGGTACACACATGTAGCTGTTTTACCAAGTACATTGCCCGTTATTGATGGAAAGAGTCAAATTCAATACATCAAAAATCGCGCAGAAAATCATGTAACATCAATCCACCCAATTGGAGCAATCACCGTTGGAATGAAAGGCGAGAATCTTTCCGAGATGTATGACATGTTTACAAATGGTGTTCATTTATTTTCAGACGATCTACAACCTGTTTCCTCCGGAATAACTTATCGCGCACTACTTTACTCAAAGAATTTCGGAGGTAAAATAATTGTTTTTGCTAGGGATCATTCAATTGCAGGAAAAGGAATAGTAAACGAAGGAATGGCATCCACAAAAACTGGTCTAAAAGCAGACCCTTCCATTTCTGAAATTATTGCACTAGAGCAAAACATCAGATTGGTTGAATATACTAGTGGAACGATTCACTTTACGGGAATATCTACTGCTGAAGGAGTTCGATTGATTCGAGAAGCAAAGAAAAAAGGATATAATATCACTTCAGACGTTCATGTTTCCAATTTAATTTATACTGAAGAAGCTGTTCTAGGATTTGAAAGTAATTACAAAGTGATGCCTCCACTTCGTTTTGAAAGTGACCGTGTTGCTTTATGGAAAGGACTAAAAGATGGTACGATTAATTGCATTGTTTCAGATCATAGGCCAAATGATAAAGAAGAGAAAGATGTAGAATTTGATGTAGCTAAATTTGGATCACTAAACCTTCAAACAAGCCTTGGCGCCTTGAAAATAGCCCCTGAATTTGACTTGTCGACAGTAATCAATTCATTAACAGTAGAAGGACGATCTATATTAAACTTAGCTCCAATACAAATTGCAGTGGGCCAACCAGCCGACTTAACATTGTTTACTCCAAATAAACAATGCACACTTACAAAGGAAGACATCTGTTCTCATACTACTAACACACCTCTTGTGGATAAAATATTGACAGGTAAAGTTGCAGGAGTTTTAAATAACGGCAAATTAGTAATCAAAGAATAATTCAATATGAATACTAAGCGTAATTTTATTAAACAATTTCTAAAGGACAAAAAAATGGTTGGAGCAGTAAGCCCCAGCACTAAATTCCTCGGAAAAAAAATGCTTAAAAATATTGATTTTTCTTCATCCAAAATTATCGTTGAGCTAGGTCCAGGAACAGGAATATTCACCGATATGATTATTCAGCGTATGGCACCAGATGCTAAACTATTTCTTTTTGAGCTAAATGACGATTTCCATAATACATTAGCAGCCAGGATTAGTGACCCTAGAGTAAAGATCTTTCATGAATCAGCCGAGAGTATTCAAAGTAAATTAGATCAAGGAGAACAAGCCGATGTAGTTATTTCTTCTTTGCCATTAATGGTTTTTCCTGAAACACTAAGAAAAAATGTGGTCTCTGAGTCCTATAAGTCACTCAAAAAAGATGGTATTTATATTCAATTCCAATATTCTTTACAATCAAAAAAATTGCTAGAAGCTACCTATAAAAAGGTTTCTTTGAGTTTCACAATTAAGAACCTACCTCCTGCTTTTGTATATACATGCTATAAAACATAAGTCAGCTTCAGATTATAATCATTGACTACTCTAATATGACTGCACCAATAAACTAAATAGCAATCATTACATAATTATGTAACAGTAATTTTACCTGAACGAAAAAGGACTTGTCGATGGATTAATTAATCGCAATTAAAGCCTAGGGGGAAATGCGCAATAAATTTTAATCCGCTTCTCCTCCGCTAGAAGATTTAATATTGATCTTTTTATCAATATTCCCAAATTGATATGACGCCGTGATAAAAAACCTACGCGTTAACCACTTGAATTCAGACTCTTGCCTCACACCTTCTTGAATCAATACCATTTCAAATCCTTTACGGTTGAAAACATCCGTCACACGCATACCAATAGATAAACGCTTACTCAAGAAACGCTTCTCAACCGCAGCATCAATTCCAGTTCTTCTTTGAACAATTCCTTGCGGCGAAACTCTTGGACCTGCATAATTTACATTTAATTGGACGTTGGCGGTTTTTTTCCAAAAATATAACGACAAAATATATTTAACACCATACGTAAAACCATCATTATCCCAATTAGTATTTAGGTCTAAGTTCGTATAATCAATATAACTACCATTAAGCGAAAGCGTATTCTTTATCCATTTTAAAGGCTTATAAATAATAATTGTTCCCACTCCAGTACTTTCACTTCGGTCTATATTACCATAAGTTACCTTTGATGTATTATTTTCATAGTAATACTTAACACGATTAATCACATCCTTTGTTCTTCTATGAAAAACACTAACTGAGAAAATTAATTTACTTTTTGTAAATGAGTACCCAGCATCATATGAGTCCACATACTCTGGCTGTAAGTATGGATTACCACTTCTTAAGTTAAACGGGTCAGCATAACTTGTAAATGGATTTAATTGCCTTGAATTAGCACGATTAATTCTTCTACTGTAGCTTAAACTGAATTGAGATACCTTACTTAAATCGTACTTTAAATGAGCTGAAGGAAATAGGTTCAAATATTCATTATTTATTTTCTCACTAGTGCTTACTAGATATGGTACTTGCTTTGCAAGCTCCCCACGTGCCCCTACCTGATATTTAAACCTCCCTAACTCTTGTCCAAAAAGACCATAAATACTGTAAATATCTTCGTTATATTCATAACGATAATTAGAAACTGTATCCTCAAAAAACACTTCAAAAATGGTGTCTCTTGTCTCAGAGTAGGTATACTGAGAGTCTTCACTAAAAATTACTTTACCTCCAAACTCGACTCTAGCTTTAGTACCTTTAAACAAACGTATAACATCCATCTGAGCCGTTGTAATTCGTTGCCCTTTTACATTCTCTAACTCCTGATTTAAAGGACTTAACCCATTTAAATCCCCGTTTACATTGTAATATTTTTCCTCATAAAAGCCCTCAAAAAGCTGATCGCTAAAAGATTGATTAATATTTAACGAAATGTCTCCCTTATCTTTATTTAAATTATGCTTGTAATTAAAATTGAGATCTAAAGTCTTGTTACTTCGAGGGTCAAAAGATTCCCTTGTCCATAATTCCGATAAATCATCAGCATTATAATAAAGTGAGTTCTCCATCATTCCCGTGCGTTCTCTTCTCCCTAATGAACCCGTTGCAGATAATCCAAATAAATTTTGATTATCAAACTGGTAATCTATCCCTAAAACTAATGTGTGAGATGATTTCAAGTCACCCCCCGCCCTAGACTGGTCTAATATTATCGTACTATCTTCTGTGAAGTCTCGCTCTAACGTATTATAAAAATTACGATATCCTTCATAGTAATTAAATGAATAATTCGTGTACATATTAAAACGGCTGTTTCTATATGCCAAGACTAAATTCCCTTCATATTGATCTCCCGTTCCTGCTGTAGCTGAAACCAATCCATTAAAACCTTTTAATTTATTTTTCTTTAGTATGATGTTGATAATTCCAGACGTTCCATCAGGGTCATAGCGTGCAGAAGGATTGGTAACAATCTCAATACGTTCGACTAAATTTGAAGGTAAAGCATCCAGCATGCTCTGACCATCACCAGAAACTAAAGCACTCGGACGCCCATCAATCAGAATTGTCACATTTGCATCTCCTCTCAAGCTAACATTTCCATCTTGATCTATTTGCACAGAAGGAATGTTGTTCAAAACATCATTTACACTACCGCCTTTTACAGAAATATCGTCTTCAACGGAATAAATCTTTTTATCAATCCCTGCTTTCAATACATCCAAAGACCCCGAAGCGATAACTTCATCAATATCAATTGCCATATCTAAACTTAACGCCACAGCAGGTATTTTAAGATTAGATTTCTCATTAATAGAAATAGGTATTTCTTGAGACTCATGATTAGCGATTGAATATTTTAAGTAATACTCACCCAATACAACCTTTTCAATTTTATAATCACCATTTACATCGGAAAATGAGCCTAGTAAAACAGCTGAGTCTAATGAGAATAGTCTTACAGAAACAAATTCAAGAGGTCGATTATCCGAATTTAGAACTTTTCCTTGAATAGATTGAGAATGCCCGGAAAAAGATAATATCACGAACATTATTATGATTATTTCACGCATTAAAGGAGTTTAAATTCGATTGAATTTGAGAGCATTTTAGCAATGGGACATCTTCCTGAGATATACGTTAATCGTTTTTGTTGCTCTTTCGTATGATTACTTGTGAACTCTATGCGCTTTTCAATGATTGTTTTCTCTTCACTTCCAATAATCTCTAAATGAATTTTAATCCCATCTAAATTCCATCCTTTTCGCTCAGCATAAACCCGTATAGTAATAAGTTTACAACTCAAAAGAGATGATAATAGTAACTCTGTTGGTTTTGGGCCTAAATCCAACCCTTCAGCTTCTTCTGGTTGATCTGAAACCCACTGGTGACCTCTCGCGGTATTAATAACTGTATAGCCTTGCTTTAATTCTCCTGAAACTTTTCCCACCGCCATTATCCTCTTAACTTATCTAATAAATCACTTAATAATAAAGTTTCATTATCAGTTAGATTAACTTCAAAAATATCACTATCCTCAAATTGCTTGTCTATATACGACAGAACCTCCAATCCTTTCTTGGAGATTTTAACAAAAACAATCCTTCGGTCATCTGAACAACGTGTACGATTAATTAAGTTTTTATCTATCAACTTATCCATTAATCGTGTTGTGTTAGGAGACTTCTCTACCATCCTATCTTTAACTACATTTACTGCTAACGACTTTTTAGCACCGCGGAGAATTCGAAGAATATTGAATTGCGGCATTGTCAAATCATAATCGCTCATGAATATATTTTGCCGTTGCGCTAAAAAATTTGAGGTATACCTTATGTTTACAAGAACCTTGTGAGAGGAATTTTTAAATGTACTATTAATTACATCTTCAATTTTCATAAGCCAAATATATGTACCCTGGTAATATATTCAAAGCTAAAATGTATTTATTTAATAAGAGAAATATTCAGCACCTAAGCTTGTTAATAAATCTCCATCAACACCTTGGGTTATTTGAATAATTTTAGCGTTATTTAAGTCAATAAAACCAATTATACTTAAGAACTTTTAAAAGTCAAACTATGAAAAAAACGCTTACACTATCAATAGCTACTTTGTTCATTTCACTTTCTTTTTGCCAGCAATTTAGCTTGCTACCATCTCCAGAGAATGTTATTGCAATAAGCCATGATATTCAACCAACCTCTCCTACCTACACTCCTATTAACGGACAATTGTATCAAGATTTCACCCAATCACATAAGGTGACACACATGCAACTAGGCGCACCCTCACTACCTTACTTCAGTGAATCCGTTATTGTACCAAACAAAGGAAAGGTTTCTCTAAACATTAAACATGGTGGATATATTGAGTACACAAACATAGAAATAGCACCATCAAAAGGAAGCTTAAAGCGTAATGTAAATCCTTCAGATATAGCGTATACTTTTGGAAGCACCTACAACACGAATGCTTTTTTCCCTGGTGACTTAGCAAGATTAGGTATACCTTATAATTTAAGAAATACACGTGGAACAACAATTTCTATTTCGCCTTACCAATACAATCCAGTCACAAAGGTTTTGCGCGTTTATCAAAATGTTCAAGCAAATGTCATTATTAATGACAATGAGACTGGTGAAAATGAATTACAGAGTGATTATAACCAAAGTGATGTATTTAATACTGTTTATGAAAATCAATATTTAAATACTAGCGTTGTCTTTGGAAGATACACAACTGTTGAAGAAGAAGGAGACATGCTCGTTATCTCAAAAGATGCATTCATTGATGAAATTCAGCCTTTCGTTGACTGGAAAAACCAGTCCGGTATAAAAACGACGGTTGTTGGAATATCAACTACTGGGTCAACTGACACTCAAATCAAAACCTATATTGAGAATTTTTATGCCGAAAACCCTGACTTAGTATACATTCTTTTAGTTGGAGATCATGGAGATGTCCCATCTCACACGTATGGAAGTTCAGGTGGCGAAGAACTTTGGAGTGATACATATTATGGTCAACTTACAGGAAATGATTATTACCCTGAGGCATTTGTAGGACGTTTCTCAGGGTACGGCCCTCAAATTACGACAATGGTAAATCGTACATTGGAATATGAAAAAACTCCTATAGCTGGTGACTGGATGACTAGAGCAATTGGATTAGCTTCAGATGAGGGTCAAGGAATTGGGAATGATGGTGAGCCAGACTGGCAACATTCCCGAAATATGAGAACTGTTTTAATGAATTATGGATATACTACAGTTCACGAATTTTATGATGGTTCTCATGGAGGAGCTGATGCTTCAGGCGACCCAACCCCGACAATTATAACCCCTGCTGTTAATGCTGGTGTTGGATTGTTTAACTATACAGGTCATGGGTCTCAAAACGTTTGTGTAACTGGCAACTTTAGTTCTTCAAATATTAACACAGCAACAAACAATGGGACTTATCCATATGTTATATCTGTAGCTTGTAATAACGGGACATTTACTTCTGGAACATGTATTTCTGAAACATGGATGCGTGCAACAAACGCTGGCTCTCCTACAGGAGCAATTGCAGCCTGTGGATCCTCTATATTGATGGCCTGGGCTGAACCTATGCAAACTCAAGATGAAATGACTGAGTTAATTGCTGAGACATATACAACGAATCGAAAATCAACATTAGGTGGGATTTTCTACAATGCACAGATGAGTATGCTAGAAGATTATAACGCAAACACAAATTCCAGAGAAGTTATGCAGACATGGGTTATGTTTGGCGACCCTTCAACAATCTTCAGAAACAAGGTAACTATGAATATGATTGTTTCTCATATTAGCAATGTACCACTAGGAACGAGTTCAGTAGATGTTAATTGCGATACTGATGGAGCTAAAGTTTCAATCTCACAAGATAATATGTTTTTAGGTTTTGGAATTGCAAGTGGAGGATCTGTAACAATCAACTTCCCTTCGCTTACTTCAAATCAGCCATTAATTGTTACGGGAACTAAACAAAATTTCATTCCGTACCAAGGTGTTATTACTGTTGGTGATGGACCAGCTAATATTGATGAAAATATTTTAGGCGAAATAAATGTATTCCCTAATCCTGCATCAAGTAAATTAAACATTGCATGGAACAACACTACCCCTACCTCTATTGAATTAAGAGACCTATCAGGTAAAGTAGTTTATTCAAACACTAAAATTACAGGATCAAAATTAACGATTACAACTACTGATTTCGCATCAGGAATGTATATCCTACAAGTTAAAGCAAATGATAAATTAAAAGTAACGAAGGTTACGCTTAACTAATTTTTTCAAGCTAAAGAAGCCGGCTTTTAGTCGGCTTCTTTTTTGGAATGATTTATGCCTACTACATATCAAATCACAAATTATGAAACCGTTATTTATATTAAGCCTATTTTTTTTATCCTCATCATGTAGTACTCAAAAGGAAATCCCTACAAATACTGATAAGCACACCTTAACTAATATAGATACACGTATCCTAACTGAAAGTGAGGTAGCTATTGATACAATGAGAGTTATAGGAACTGTTCATATCGAAGAAAAAGGATGCTTAATTTATATCGATGCAAAAACAGATTCTGGCAACATAACGATGTACCCTGTAAACTTAGCTGAAAAATTCAAAAGAGAAGGGTTCGTTATTCGCTTCACCTACACACTAAGCAGGGCAATGCAGCCAAATTATTGCAAATGTAGTCGAGTTGTATCCTTAAGGGACGTAACACCATTGAGAAAGTAATTATATTTCTCACATCTTTATAAGTCTTTTATAGCCACATTAATTTAAAATCCTCTAGAGTAGGAAGCGTTTCGTATTTAATCTTTATTTTATGTTTTCCTGGCAATAAACTTTCGAAATTATTATCAAATTTTAATCCAAACTTGGCACTAGAAACCCAAAGATTTCGAAGATATTTGGAACATGATATATCTAAAACTAGATCCCGATTCTTCTCATCTATTGAATGAACTGTCAGCTTAACATCTTCTATTTTCGCTTTCTCGAACTCCGATACAATGTGATCAAAATTTCTTTTAACCCTCTCTCCTAGATCATTATAGAAGCTAAAGGCTAAAACCGCATTGCTATCTAATCCGTTATTTAATAGAAATTCGTTTAAATCAAGCTTATGAGAACCATTCCCATTCACATCAATGACAGTGTCTAATTCATTCAATAAATCACCATGTAACGAAAATACCTTAAGGTTAACATTAGATTTAAACACACTCACTACCCCTGAAACGAGATAGTAGTCAATATCATTTAATTCATTGTATTTCGCCATAACAGAAACATCACGATAATCATCGCGCATTTTATATTGGAGTGCTTTCCAATTCCCATTATAATCAACACTCGACCACGTTGGAGCTGGCCAACAATCATTAAGCTGCCAATATAGTGTCCCCCCACAACGAGGGGCATCAATACGATGCCCTGCAACAGCCATACTGACAGCCATAGACTGAGTTAGCTGAGAATAATAAACAAACTCCTCAAAGGTTTCTGGATTACCATACAATCGCTTCGCATGCTTTAAAATCATATCATTCCCAACATAGCTTTTTTGATGATGCCGCATTACCGGAGAAGACAAATCCCAATCATCCTTTATTGAAAATGTACCAAGTGTATTATATTCAGGGAAACTTTGAAATCCATACTCTGCGTTAAACCGCCCTATTTTCTTTCCAAAATCTTCAATAGGATCTTTTCCATGCCAAACACCCCAGTAATGTTGAGAACCATTATTATATAAATGACTCTTCCCCCAATTACTTAAGGGTGAAGTGTGTATGTATGGAATCGTACTATGCTTAGTTATAACGCCTGGAGCTGTCTCCTTAAAAATACGATCATATGCCGACTCAATATCCCTCGCACTCGCACCATAAAGGCCATATTTTATTTGAAGTCCCCAATTACCCCAAGCCACTTCAACTTCATTATTACCATTAAATAGCACAACGCTTGGATGACTAGAAATTCTAGGAACTTGATATTCAAACTCACGTGTAATGTTTTCAATAAACACATCATCTCCAGGATACATAGCACAAGCGAACATCAGATCTTCCCACACCATTATGCCAAGCTCATCGCATCGATCAAAGAAAACCTCATCAGGGTAATAACCACCACCCCAAACACGAATCATATTGAAGTTTGATTCATCCATTAAATCGACCATATCAACCACCATTTTATCGGTTATTCGAGCAGGAAAAATATCTTGTGGAATATAGTTGGCACCTTTACAAAAAATACGTCTCCCATTTATCTTAAAGTAATAACTTATACCCCATTCATCCTGCTCTTGAACCAACTCGGAAGACTTAACCCCAAACTTTAATTCGATAGACATAATAACCTCTCCATCAATATTTTTAATATATATTGAATCCTTATACATAAACGCATATCCTTGCCCTTTTGGCCACCAAAGCTTTGGATTTTCGATTTCAACTTTCCGGGTAAATAAACCGTCTACACCCTGAACTTCCTCACACCCAAACAACTCACTATCCCATCGAACTTCTTTGATATTTTTATTTGATAAATAAATGTCAAATTCAACCACCGCAACCTCATCTGAAATAGATATAATTCGCGTTGTCTTATTTAACACCCTTGTGTTTTCGTATGCCCTAATTACCGCTGGCTTATTTAACCCAATTGTATTCATCCGTAATGCCCAATCCCAGCCAAACTGATATTGTGGTTTTCTTGAATAGGGAGCAATGGCAACTTCATGGACATCATTAGGCGCAGGAAGCTGATATCCTACTTTTTTCAATTTATTTTTATGATAAATTACAGGAGGCGTGAACACAATCACAATTTCGTTAAATCCTTTTTTAGCATACTTCTTAACGTCTATGAAATGTGGAATAAAAGCATTATCTGTCTCCAAAACAAGATGATCATTCAAATATACTTTCGCATATGTATCAATAGAAGGAAAAATCAATTCGACAAACTCTTTCTCCAATTCTTTCTCGATAAAAAACATGGATTTAAATTCCCATTGATAGTCCTCAACCCAACCAAACATCTCTTCATTCAATCCATAAAAAGGATCCGGAAGCTCTTTATTAGTAATCAATCCTTCTTGCACAGAGCCTTTAACACCTAGCTCTAACCACTCTTTTTTAATCGGATGTAGAAAACTCCAAGAAAGCTCAATATCCTGAGAATTAGAGATAAATGAAGAGCTAAACATAAAAATGATTAGAAAAAATAAAATTAAAAATTCACGCATAATAAACCTTACCAATTACGATCATTATCAGCATCGATTAATTCCGACTGATCATTTGATTTCACTGCAAAATTAAAGCCATTAAAAACAGAGTACGCTCCATAATCTCCATTTTTATCCAAAGCAAGGAATCCAACCTGTAATCCTTCCATATTTTTATGTTTTGAAATAATTCGTGCCACAGCCTCTTCACAAGCTTGCTGAGGGGTTCGACCTTGCCTCATCAATTCAACAACTGTATGGCTTCCAGCAATACGAATCACAGCCTCTCCTAACCCAGTCGCACAAGCAGCACCTATTTCATTATCAACAAAAAGACCGGCGCCAATAATTGGCGAATCTCCAATACGACCAGGAAGCTTGTATCCCCAACCACTCGTTGTACAGGCTCCACTCAAGTTCCCGTTAGCATCTAGCGCTAACATACCTATTGTATCGTGATTTTCATTATTGATAACTGGCTTTTCAAATAATTCTTTATTCTCTTTCTTCCAACTTTTCCATTCTTGCTTAACCTCCTTAATTGGAGACTTCACGTGTTTAAACCCATAATCTAGCGCAAAACTCTTAGCCCCGTCTCCCACTAACATAATGTGAGGAGTATTCTCCATGATTTTTCTAGCAACAGAAATTGGGTGTTTAATTCCTTCTAAATAACCTACAGCACCACAATTAGACTTCTCATCCATTATGCAA
>Ga0115004_10002699_pt1 | contig 14595 bp, 4 predicted proteins | sample ArcticOcean_MG_C_10_FD_88737 | JGI IMG/M metagenome (GOLD analysis project Ga0115004, IMG submission 88737) | Marine microbial communities from western Arctic Ocean - ArcticOcean_MG_CB11_90 | ecosystem: Environmental > Aquatic > Marine > Oceanic | place: Arctic Ocean: Canada Basin | collected...
CCCCAAAACCCCAAAACCCCTAAATTATGAATAATAATTGTATAATTGTAACAAAATCGTAAAAATATGATAAAATTAAGATTATAAAATGTTTAAAGAAATTAAAGTTGTTTGTATAAAAGATTTGGTTTGTTTAGAATAATATGATTTTACGTTTGCAAATAGTAAATTAATATTAAGTGCTCATTCTTTGCAGCAAAGCAGGGCTACACCACAGAGTTTCCACTTGAGTTAAGCGGTCAGTCCCTTGTTGGGGTTCTGTGCAGCTCCTTGAGCCTCAGCCTTCAAGTAGCATCTGAAGATCAGATACTTGTCGTTTCTTCTTGGGTACTTGTAAACGGGGCAGCTGTAGGCAGTCTTGGCCAAGTTGGCGAGATCTTGCTTGCCCTTTGAACCCATTCCTTGTGGCTTATCTTTGTCAACCGCGGTACTGATGGCTGACACGTGAAGGATTGGGAACTGGAAGTAGAGCTCCTTAGGCGCTGAGTCTTCGAGCCTTCTCTCAGTTCTGTTCCATCCGGCACCCTCCAGGTACAGTCCATGGATGTGCACACCTTCCGCTGGTTGGTTGATGGCCTTGCCTTCAATGCGGCCATCATCTCCTTGAATGATCTCCTTAAGTAGATCAGAGTGGTACTCGACTTCATCAAGAGACCAGTTCTGGGCCTTCTTCTGTCTTGTGACCTCTTGCTTCATACTGGTGAGGAAACCTTGAGGATTGAAGAATCCGGTCAGCCAGAAGGATGGAGGTCTCTCCTTGGCGATCCAGTTGTTCAATTGATGATGTCTGTCGATCAGTCCCTTGATCCATCCGGAAAGGGAAATAGTCAACCAGGAGATCTCAGCACCTGTTGGATCGTACTGGAATTTCCTTGGCACTCTGAAATCGAAGACAGCGTTGATTGACTCGACAATCTCAGGGGTCATACTGATGGTACCGTCAATAGCGTCAATCATGGCCTGCATGGTGCTCTTCACAATGGTGAGGATCATCTGGAATCTTTGCAATTCCTGACCGAGGAAGATGTTAAGTGGGATCAGGTCCATCCTTCCTGCCTCGCCGAGGCCTCTTGGTCCTTTAAGCACCTTGAGTCTCTCGTTGATCTCCATTAGAACGTAGTCAGCTGGAAGCATGGGCAGGAGGTCCTTCTCAAGCTTGTCCTTGACCTCCTCCTCACGTGACTTTCCACCGCCACCACCGCCGGAGTCTTTGGGTTGAATATCAAGCAAGGTGTCAATCATCTCGCTTGACTCTTTGAGTCTGAATGTCAGATCGGCGTTTGGATGGAGGCCGAAGATGGCTGGGGTGTCGTTTCCAGGCATCTTCTGGATGTACTCAATGAACCTCTGGTGCTCACTGGCATCTGGAATATGGTAGTTGAACTCGGTGACCTGTGCGTTGAAGCAGTAGTTGGGTTGGAAACAGGCGTCGGTGACCCAGATGTGTCCGTAGGCTTGGAAGAGCTCTCTGTCAAGCTCGTCAGTAATTCTTCCACCGTACTGCACCTCGCAAACCATGTATTGCATGGCGCGCCATGAGTATGGCATGTTCATTGACTGGCACATGGTCAAGTGCTTGTCAACGTAGAGTAGGGAAGCTTCCAGATCGGCGGTGTTGAATTCGTACGGGATGCAGAATCCAAGTGGTCCGAACTTTCTTCTCTCCTGCACGCACGAGTGCAAGAAGCAAATGGCGAAGACGATAGATCTCCATTTGTCGTATGGCTCGACCTTCTCCAAGAAGTCTTGGTTGACCATGGTGTTGAAGGTTCTTGAGAGACCGGCTTGCAGACCCTTTGGTGGCTCTGTGGTTACCTTAATGGCCATTTACAAGAGACCAAGTGGGAAGTCCTTATCTGGCAGACAAGTGATCCACAGTCTGAAGTCATCATGGATTTCTCTGTCCTTAGGATGAAGGAGTTCTTCCATCTGCGCCATGAATTCAAGACTCAAGTGGCAGTTGTTGAGGACAACCCATCTTCCGGAAATGAAGCCTTGCTCCATGAGTTGGGCGGCTGGGATCTCCATCTCTTCTCCCATGGAGACTTTACCAGTTGGGAATTGCTTCTTCTTCTTTGCGAATTCATCAATGGAACCGGTTGGATCGGCACCTGCAGACAAAATGTAAAGAATTGGGACGTTCTTGCAGGACTCCTCGTACAAGTCAGAGATCTGATCAGTGACTGGCTGGACGAAAGCATCACCAAGAGTGGTCCTGATGAATTGGTTACCGGCCAATACGGTTCTGTCCTCTCTCAGGGATCTGACGAGGCACAGGTGGATGAAGTGTCCAATGTTTTGGTCAGCTCCGATCTTCTCAGAGTAGTCGGGTACGATGGCAGCCTCTGGCTCATTCTCATCAATCCACTTTCTCCACAATTGCTCGCTTCTTTGGATCTTGTCAGGCAATTCTTTGAAGAAGAACGTGACGTCGTTTCCGAACTTGTGTTTTGAAAGTGCCTTCAAGTTGAGCCATTGCTTCTGCTCCATCCAGCTGAATGGCTTGGTCCTGTCGTCGATACCACCACCAGCTTTCAAGAGGAGGCCAACATCAGCGTTGGTAAGCTTTCCTTCCTTGATGAGGATCTTGGTGGCCATGAGCAGTTTGAACATGACCTTGTCACGCTCGAACAGACCTCTGTTGATGTACCTGTACACCGTCATGGTGAGGCACGAGACAATGTTCTCCACACGAATCTTTGGCAGTTGATCCTTCTTGGAGTGAAGGATGGACCACTCGAAGAGTCCAATGAACTGGCTCAGGGAGGTGTTGTACATCCACTGCACCAGTGTCATCTCGACAATACAGAAGTAGAGCACGGCACCTCTGGCTGCGACTGGTCTGAAGATTTCTCTCTTATCGTTAATTTCGATCTTCTTCTCAGAGGCCTCCTGCAGTTTCTCTGTGACTTCCTTGGACTTGGTCTTGATAGTGGCGAGCACATCGATCAGCTCGACGTCGTCAAGGAGGGAGCCTTCGGCAGAGGCGAGTCTCTACAACAGCTGATCTTCATAGGATTGAAGTGTCTTGGTGTTGTATGTTACCTCTTCTTGCAATTGCTGAAGCTAGTCTTCGAGTGACTTTTGCTCCATACCAATCAAACGGCCAAGAAGTTGCTGCTCGAGACCACCCTGGGTGACGGTGAAATCGATGATGGTTGTCTTGGCTGCCAGCTCTGGGGAGAAGTGAGGATTGGCAAGTCTTGAAGTCATGTAGAGTTTGAACTTATCATCATAGTCCATGTCCTGATCAGCAATCTTGATCAGCTTGTTTCTACCTTTCACGATGATTTGCTTCTCGAGAATTGGATCAAGCATTGGGTCCACTTCGTTCTCAATCGACTCAATAAGGACTGGGAATCCTTCTTGGAGTGGCCATTTGAGGGCATCTCTAAGATTTGGATGGCTCAAAGTGATCACACAGTTTTGGGCCAAGAGTTCTGGCTCTCTGCTCTTGATCCAGTCAATGGCCTGACTCTGAGGATCAATCATCAGTGGATATCTGGATGATCTGGTGACCATGATACCGTTCTGGACGGAGAGCTCATCTGGAGGAAGGCCCTCGAGATTCCATTGTCCGACAGTGGCGGCATCGACTAAGAACTCAGTCAATTTGAGATCCTCAGACACTGGAATTTCCTTGGCAAGCAAATCAACATGGAAGTACTCGTCCAAAAGTTTGGCTCTGAACTCAGAGTTGAATGGACCACAATACGAGACGAAAGCGCATGCTTTAGCTACATCTCCGACAAGTCTTTGTTTCAATGACTTGAACTCGGCTGCACTTCTCATCCACCTTTCTTTATTGTCTTGCAATGAGTTAATCAGCCTGTTTGCTTGGTCCATCTTCTTCTTCGTCTTGGCGGCTTTATCCTCCAAGTCTTTCTTCTCGGCCATTTGAAGGTCGAATTTCTTCTTAAGTCTTTCCTTCAGAGCCTTGACTTCAGCAAGCTCGTTTTCGGCGGCGGCCAGGCTGTCCTCGGCTTCCTTCAGCTCAGCCATCTTCCTCTCAAGGAGTCTGAGTTTTGGCTTCACAATCTTGGATTGCTTGTAGTAGTCACTCATGGCCGCGGCCCAGACGCACATACCGGCCAGAGCCTGTGAGGATTTCTTGGCGACCTCACCAGTGAAGACATCTCTGTCATCTGGTGTCTTCAGTCGAATGTAGGGCTCAAGGAATTCAACAGTTTCCTCATTGATGTTATCCTTCTCGTTCTCAGAGAAGTCGAACAGGTCCTTCAGGAAGGTGCTGCTGGTCAGGCTTGCTCTGGTGTTGTTATCGAATGAATCGGCAACGAATGAGATATCTTGCTTAAGGATGAACAGTCCCTTTGGCTTGACTGGGTCCATTGGCCTCTGGAACAGGATCTGTACAGTGTCCATGATAAGTCTGGTAGTATCTACAGCCTGTCTCATCTTGGACAGCTCGTTAATATCTGCTGGCTTGATGGAGTTTACAGCAGCCTCAGCCTTGTGAAGATATGGAATAGCTGCTTGGAGCTCACGATCGGCTTGCTCCTTCTCGTCCATGATCTGGTTCCTCTGGCCAACACAGTTCTCTGTGACAATGGCTACCTCGTCTCCCTTCTCTTTGGCTTTCTTGTTCTCAATTTCGAGCTCCTTCAGGAGTTTGTCTGATTTGTCAGATGACTCCTTAAGTTTGATCTCCTCTTGTTTAAGGATGACCTTCATGTCTTCGACACCCTATGAGGCCTCGGCAAGTTTCTGAAGACCACTCTGAATGTTGGCATCATCAACATCGATTCCGTTGTACTTGACGGAGTACACGTCCTTATAAAGATCGATGAAGGACAGATAACTCTTTGGTGTGACGTACACGTTTCTTCTCATCCTCTGGAAGTAGATTCCGCACACGTCAGTCACGAGGTCATGGCATTTACCCATGTGCCTCTGAAGTGCGGCTCTAATCTCCTCGGTCGCATCCATCTTGAATCCAGTCAGGAATTTGGTGGATACTGCGACAAGTGCATCCTCGGGCCACGGGAGGAACCAATCGATACTGCACGATGAGAAGAGGGATGGGAACTTCTGGGATCGCTCTCTGAACTTGGTACCTACTGGGGAGAAGGCAAGGACGGTATGGAGGCAATCCTTTACTCTGCCGATGAAGAAGGCCCAGAGAACCAGTACGGATGGATCAACACCCTTGGTTCCGACCTCCTTTTGCCAGACACCCTTGCACTCAAGACTGATGACATCTTTCTCATCTTTGGGAATGAGACCTGGGATCTCACCGGTGGCGAGCATACTGTTGACGGCCTCAAGGAATGTCTCGGACTTGATCTCGGCGTCAGTCATGATGAAGGTGACCTGGTTGCCCATTGGTCCGGCTTGTCTGTAGAGTTCTTTGATATCTTCCTTAAGATTGTTGTCGCTGTAGGTCTTGGTCAGAGAAATCTGGAAGAAGTAGTGCTTGCTGGTGTATGCAGCAAGTTTGGTCAGTGATTGTTTACCTGATCCACCGACACCGACAAGGAGGCAGTTGCCACTTGGGGCGTTGACGATTCTGGTCAATCTAAGCAGATGGAACAGTGCATCATCGAAAATAACGAGGTTCATCTGTTTGGAATGGTTCTTCTCGTTGTAGGCGGCGAGTTTCGCGTTACACTTCGCCCTGATCTGGTCGATGCCCTCGCAGGCCTCGTATACGAATGGTGCGGCCTCGACAATGTCACCGTACTCATCGATCACATCGTCTCTCTGGAAGTCAGCGAAGAGGTTGTCAGTCATCAACTGCTCATCCTCGAAGCCGAGACTGTCACGGAATTTCTCTTTGGTAACTCTGTCGAGCATGTCCTGGAAGATCTTCTTGTCAGCGTTGGTGGTGAGCTTATCGACGAAGGTTCTCTGGCACTCATGTCTCCAGAGGGCGATCAAGAAGAGCTCGGGCCTGATCTTCTCCTTGATGTTGAGGCAGTTTGCGATGACTTTGTGGTCGGGCTTGCCGGCAACAACACAGATACCTCCGAACACTCTTGCCAACTCACGAAGGGTGAAGTTGTAATGGAACTTGGCTGGGGTTGGAAGGAGTCTCCTCTTGACTGCATCCCAAACGCTGATGGTGGCATCAATAAGGAATGGTCTCATGCCAATGACCTCTGGTGAGTACTTCTTGGGGTTGAAGAGCACCTCAAGAATTCTACCATAGATGTTCTCAATGGATTTCACAGATGGTGGGGTCATGTTGATGGCGAAGAAGTGTCTCTTCAGTCTATGTGGGATATCATTACGTCCACCTCCTGGGTGCATCATACCAGCGATGAATTGAAGGTTCTCAATGGTCTTGAAGAAACCTCTCTCATCTCTTGAAAGGAAATAGAAACCTTTGTGCTCGATCAACTGTCTGGTGATCTCCAGGGTGATCTGATCTCCCCAAAGGTTGACCAGAGGCATGGAGACATCATCAACGAAGACGGTCATCTTCTTGTTGCCTGGTGGCACGTAGGTCTTCACCTGCTTCTTCTCAACTTCGGACTCGATGGATTCTTGGAAGTTGAATGGAAGGGTGGCACTTGAGAAGTTGATTCTCTTGAAGAGCATAACCTCCTGGTCGAACTTGGAGGTGTACATGAGGCAGACGGATGTCTTGGCAGTACCTGGTCCTCCGACGAGAAGAGTGTTCGAGTGTCCTGGCTCTTCTCTTCTGGCGTGTCTGGTGACTGGAAGTTGAGCGATCTTGCCCATGATGTACTCAGTCCTTGTGGAGTCACCAGTTGGAATGAGCAGTTGAGAGAAGGCAATCCTCTTTGGAGGTAGCCAGTGCTCGGCCTCCCAGAGTTTCCATTGTTTGGTGCCATCATCGACGTAGTAGTCGAAGATGGTCTCCTTCTCCACGGTCATCTTTTGTTGGGAGATTGGTGGAAGTGGAGCGTTTCTGGACTCGAGGAATTTGTGGAACTTCTCTCTGTCCTCTTGCTCGAACAGACCGGCCATAGCCCAGGTGTAGGAGTAGATGAAGTACTTCTCGAAGGCGGCCTTCTCGATGAACTCTTGGTTCTCTACGAATGGCCGGAGGAGGGCGTGCAGCAGGTTGAGCATCTGGTTAGATCTTACGACTTCAGATTGAGGCATCATGTAGGTGTAATCTCTGGCAGTCAAATCGAAAGCCTTTGGCTTCTCAATGTACTTCTCGACGAATTCGGGCATCCAGTTGCACTCTTCGGGGTTGGCGAATCCTTTGACCTCTTGTCTGTCTTTGCACCAGGTGTCGACCAGTGGTCTCCATCCCAGATCAGTCGATGATACATAGATGATACCGCATCTTGACACTGTAGCTGGGGAAGCGTTGTTCAGGTTCTCGACCTCGAAGACCATTTTACAGTTGTCAGTCATTGGAATACGCTCAGCGTTGGCCAAGGTCAGGATCTTGTTGTCATCAAGTACAGTGTTGAGGTTCTCAATCCAAATGGCATCGACTGGTCCATCGCAAATGATCCAAGAAGTTTTCTTGTTCCTCTTGTCATTGCTCTTCTTCCAGATCTCAGAGAACACACCTGGTACCCACTCGCCTGTAACGTTGTTCATGACACCGTACATTTGAGCACCCGTGATGGCCTTTGGATTCATGATAGTGCACTGATGAGGCTGTCCGAGCTCGGTGAGTGCCTTCATCAGGGTCTTCATGATTGTGGTCTTACCGCAACCGACGGCACCGACCATCATGAAACCGTGACGCACCAATGAAGTCTCATAAAGCTGGATGATCTTGATGAACCAACTGTCGACGTGCATGAGGCAGTTCTCGTTCATCAGTTTCTTGATGGACCTCTCGACGTCCTCATAGACCTTCTTCTTGATGGCAGTTTGCTTGGGGAAGATATCTCTAAGCAGGGACAAGAACAGAGGAATGTCCTGAGCGACGAACTTGGAGAGGTTCATATCTCTGAGGGTACGGCACATGATCATTTCTTCATCAGCACCTACTGCCTCAGCTCTCTTGGAGTTACCGGCAGTTCTGAGTACGGAAAGAATGTTCCTAAGTCCGAAATCGTAGTGACGTTGTTTCGAAAGCTGCTCCTCGCAAAGCTTGTAAAGCACATTGAACTTAATGGAGAGAGGATAGCAGGTGGAGTAGCCTACAGAGGCAAGCTTGACCCACATGATGACCTGTCTGTTGGGGACCATCATACTTACGCTTCTGAAGAGAACTTTAAGGTTCTCTGGCAATTCCTGACGACCAGCATAACCTGGGTTCATGGTGATGAAGTAAGCGCATGATTTAATCAGGACGATTGGTTGGTCAACATTTGGGAACATGAACTTCTTCGCGTCCTGTTTCTTGGCTGTGGTGATGGACTCGACTTGGGAGGCGACCACAGAGAGTGTTGGCAGGGAGATTCTGTTGAACTCATCGAAGCATCCCCAGAGACCACTCTGGCACACACCTTTGAAGATCTTGGCCATGTCTCTGTATTTATGCTCATCAGAGCAGTTGGTTACGACGACGAAAATACCGAGGGTACGTCCCAGATCCTTCACAGTCTCTGTCTTGCCCGTACCAGCTGGTCCTGCTGGAGCACCACCATACATCATACCAAGAGCCTGAGCGAGTGTGACATAGCATCTATCAGTGAGTGGAGTGATGCAAAGTCTCTCCTTCACACCGAGGAACTCATAGGAGTAGGTGAAGTCGACATCAGTGATGGAAATAACGATGTGTTGCTCTTCGTTTCTGTAGAAACATCTGGTGTTCTGGGTCCACTCGAAGGCGTTGGCATCTTTGACCTTGTGGTCCTTTACGAGATCTCTGACGGTTCCGAACAGCTCCATCTGACGCACATGGATTGTCACGAGCGTTTCGACTTTTTGTCTCTTGAGCTTGCCCATGCCCTCAAGGCACATGGCTACGAGCTCATTCATGACATTCTTTTGGACCTTCAATTGTCTGTCCAATTCTGGAAGCTTTTCTTTCTGGCCCTTCTCCAGTGCTTCCTGAACACTGTTGGTCCAAGCCATCTGGATACCGAGCAGAGCAACGGCGGATGGGTATTTGTCGATGTACTCTCTGGTTGGAAGGTTAATGTCCTGGGATCCTTTAGCGCAGATGACTCTCACGGATCTCTGCATTTCGTCCTGAAGTCTGACCAACCAGTCCTCAATGTTACCTTCGGCTTTGACTCCCTCAACGAGTTGAATGGTCTCCTCATCACCTTGGAACAGTTGGGTGATCTCAGTGATGAGTCTCCTGTCCTGCTCGTCGAATGATACTCTGTGGATAGCATCGAACAACATTTCGAAGTAGTCCTGCACGGCGTGTGGGTCCGAACCGATGGAAAGGATTGTGAGCAAGTCAGAGTTGGAGCAGAAATAGAAACGTGGGAAGATGTTTCTCTTCGTCTCCAAGTAGTCTTCCAAGGCCTTCTGGCACACCTCAAGTCCCTCTTGGAGTGGGCCAAGGGATTGCTTGAGGATATCATTGGAGCAGCAGCCGATAACATTCTTTTGCTCGGCAGCTCTCTCCATGATCTTGAGCCATTGCTTGTCAATACCCTTGAACTTCTTGCTCATTGTTGGCATTTGTCTGGAGATATCACCAGCAGTGAACACAGAGACGAGATTGGTCCAGAGGGTCTGTACCTTGAGCCATCTCTCAATGATGTCATTGACGTCACCAAGAAGGCTGATCTTCTCCTGCACAATGGACTTGAATGGGGTAACGTATCTCATGGCGTTCATCTGATTGAGCATAACAATGTGCTCCTCAAGCTTCTCTTGGATGTCCTGGATGTTACCACCGATCATGCATGGCACGTCAACACCTTTCCAGCTCTTGATCTCGAGCTCGGCGTCCTCCCAGAAGGCTGAGATTTCCTTGTTGAGTTGGGTCTCGAGCTTGAGTTGTTTGTCAGCGGAGTCAGTGATGTCCTCAATGTCTTCCTTGAATTGGAGCATAGGGGCCTCCAGAAGTTGTGACAGAATGAAGGTCTCACTATGATATGGGATGTCTTCACCAGTCATTTCAATGACCTGATCCCAATGCCTGTCTCTGATGGAGTCTTTGGCCATGGCTTCAACCAGTGGGATGATCTCGGAGAAGTCTTCGATTTGCTGCTTCAGTTCCTTGTAGGCATCCCAAGTTCTAAGCACTTTGGGGAGTTTGGCGCAGTCCTTGCCGAATTGCTCGGTCTGCTCAGCCATTTGACCGATCTCAACCTTAATCTCGGTCCATGCGATATCTCTCCACTTGGCCATGATGTCCTTGACTTTGGAGTAGAGGTTGTAGAGTTTATCGAGGAGCTCGATTTGGTTCTGGGTGTTCTCCAGTTCTGGATATGACTGGTTGGGCAGTCCGAACAGATTCTCACCGGAGTTGTAAGAATTGAACTTCCTGTTTCTGATGGAGAACTCATCCTGGAACATTCGAAGTCTGTTCAGAGCTTCCTTTGGCTCAATACCTGCCACCATTGGTCCATTGAGCTCGAAGTTCTTTCTGAACTCTTGCACGTCAGTGACAAGGTAGTTGATACCTTGGATCAGGTCTTTCTTGAACTCAGCCTGTTGGTGCTGGAGTGAGTTTCTGATCTCGACGGCTTGGTCCACGAGCTGGCCCCACTCCTTATCGAGGATTTGAGAGGCATCCAAATCGTCTTTCTCCCTCAATTCTGGCAAGTATTGGTCGAGAAGGTTCTGCATGTCAACCACTGGTCTGAACTGAATCTCAATCTCAGACTCCTTCTTGCGGATTTCCTCGAGGGCATACATGACATTGCCGAGACTATCGATGTCTTTGGCCGGCTTGTCGATCTTGAGCTTGATCTGCTTGATGTCGTCAGTCAAGTGCTCAAGGAGAGTCTTGGCTCTCTTGTGAAGGTCCTTGGAGTAAGCATCTTTCCACATGCTGATCCATTTCTTCAGGCCTGTCTTCACGTTTTCAGTCTTGAGGCTCAGTGCGCCGATCTGATGATGGTTAAGGATCTTCTCAACATCATCCTCAAAGCCTGAGAATTCCTTGAGCTTCTCCTCGAAGTCTTCGAGCTGAGGATTGGTTTGGTTGAACTTCTTCAGCTGATCATCGATCTTCTTCTTCCAGAGCCAGTCGAACTTCTCGAAGCTCTCCAAGAACTTCATCACGTTGTTCTTGGTGCCCTGGATCGAACCAGTCAGCAGGAGGATGACCTTGACGATTTCCTTGTCCTTGGCAATCCAGTCATAGAATGGCTCTCTGAGCTCCTCTGGCTGATCCTTCTGGTTCCAGTTCTGCACGTTCTTGGTGGACTTCAGAACATGGCTTGCAGCCCTGTTGATGGCGCTCTGGACCTCCTCAAGTGATGGCTTGAGAGTGCAAGTATCTCCCTCAAGATGGACATCGACCTCGAAGAATGGCTTCAGGATTTGCTTTGGCATGTTCCTTCTTCCACAGATCCTCTCCTTCATCTGGTTCAGGGAGTACTTGGTGGCGTGGAGCAAGGCCTGGTACATGGACCAGTTGTAGTATTTGGACAGCTTCTGGATCTCCTCGGCTGAGATGGGCTCCACATGCTGGTCCAATTGGTAAGAGCAGATCGTCTGGATCAAGTCCTCGACGGCTCCTTCGACCTCGTAGTTCTTGGACTTGAGCTTCTCTGACTCCTCTCTGATCCATTCCTCCTGCATTTCGACGAACTCATCGAGAGTGAACGTCTGAGCATCTTGTGGGAGGTTCACCAGCACGGTCTTGGAAAGACTCTTGAGGTTGTTCTCAATTCGGTTCTCCATGATGTCATTGATGTTGATGATCAATTGCTCAAGCTTGGAGAGGCCCTGGTGGACATGGTGCAAGTAGCCGTCGATGTTCATCGAGGTCCAGGTCAGGGTCACCATACCTGGTCGCAGTTTGTACTCCAAGTCCTCAAGATGTGGCACCAGGAGACTCTTGGTGTTGGGCCTGATCTTGTTGACGATTCTATCGTACTCCTTGAGAACGAATGAGAGCTCGTTGTTGTACATCTTGAACTTGTCCTCTTGAAGAAGCACGATCTTGGCGCTCTCTGGGATCTCAATGCCAATTCTGGAGAGGCACTTGGCTTCTCTGATGAGCGTGAGGATCTCAGCGTCGAAGTTAACGTAGAGCTTGTTGTTCTCCGGGTGCCTGATTATGAGAGTGGCTTGCAGGCCAGCCTTGGCCTTCTCGACCTCGTGGGCCCACTTCTGCCTCCAGAGATATTCGAAGGAGAACAGAGTGTAACCAATCTTGTTGTACATCTTGACAAATCTCTTGGACTCCTTTTGCTTGATGAGATCCTGAGGGAATTGCTCCATGGGTCCAGAGATTCTGTGGAAGAGATGTCTCGACCAGGTGATGCTGCCGGATACGGTTGGCAAGTTACGCACAATTGGTGGGTTGTTCTTGTGCTTCTGATACTGGTCTTCGATCTGATGGATCTCCAATCCGTAGTTGTGGAACAAGATGTTGTACTTTGAGTTCAGTCCGTTTCTCAAGTTGTCTCTGTGCAGGATTGATTTGAACTTTCTCAGCAGTTTCAAGGAGTCCTCGATGCTGGTGATCACTTCGAAGTTCTTGTCGATGTAGTGCTGCAGCTCAGTCTCAACGGATGAAACGCTGACATTGAACATGACGAAGTCCCTGTCGAACATGTTGTTGCTGTAGTCGAGCAACTTGTGGTTCTTCGATCTGAAGAACTTCTCGCATTTTTCGAAACCGTCGAGAATTGGCTTGATGCCTTCCAGATTGTGCTTGGAGAGCACCTTGAACTGCTGGATGGTTCCGAAGAGCTCAATGAGCTTCGTGATTCTTCTGCAGAACAGATCGAAGCGGCCGAAGATCTGGTTTGGTGAGAACTCGAATTGCTTGCCCTTTGGCATGTTCATGAGTCTCTCCTTGGTGAACTCGTACTGCTTCAGGTAAGCCTGGTTCAAGTCAATGCAAGTCTGAAGGACTGGGATCAACTCCTCTGGAGGATACTGCTCGTGGTCCCAAAGGACATCGTCGGATGGGATGGCTCCCTTCTTGGGATTCTCTCCTCTCCTGACCTTTCCGAATTGGAGGATGTTGAACGAGCAGTTCTTGATCATCTGGTTGGTGATCTTGACGAAGAGGCCAGTCATCCTCTCGTTGGTGTTGTAGTACCTGGCGATGGTGTGGATCATCTTGATGCTGTTCATCAGTGCTGGCAGGGTCTCCTTGATGGTCTCTGGAGTGCCATCGTAGAGTGGCTCGATGAACTTCTCAAGTGTTTGCAGATACTTGACGTTGTCCTTGGCTTCATTGAGGGCCTCAGTGACTCTGAGCTCAATGCTTCTCCACTTGGAGGTGGCCAGATAAATCTTATCTCTTGGCTTGGCCAATGACTCAGATGGATTCTGGGAAGCCTGAGTGAGCACATCGTAGACTGTTCTGCAGTTCTTGCTTCGAAGTTGCTCCGAGATGCCCGTCAGCTTTCTCATTCTTTGCTTCCAGTAGTCGAGCTCCTGCTTGGGTCCAGCATCCTTCTCGTCCTTCCTCTCAGCATCGGCGCCTTCGAGAGCTTCTTGGATCTTCTCGCTCCATTCGTTGAAGATTCTCTCGAATTCAGTGATCATGTTGGGATCTGGCTGTTTTGAGCGGTTTTTAGCCTCATTCTCCCACTTTTTGTCGTAGTGCTCAAGAGTGATGTTGGTTTGCAGACTCTTCAGAGCTTCTTTCAGCTCGACAGCGAATTTCTCAAAGACAGAGTTGAACTCTTTCTTTTGCTCGTCTTCGCAGACGCCCCAAGCGGAGTCGTCGAGGCGGTCAACGAGTGGCTTGTAGACCTGGTTGATGATGGTGTTGAGCGAGGTGACCATGTGCTCAGAGACCTCACCGAACAGGATCTCATTGTCGGAGGCGGAGTTCAGGTTCACTGCCCTACCTGCAGGCGTGGTACGGAGGAAGTACACACCTTTGCCCTTGAGCTTGATCTTCTCGCCGTCAGTCACGAAGAACTCTTCATGACCGCCGAGATCTTGGATTTCACCAGACTCCGAGATCTTGTACTGGGTCTGGTAGTAGATGAAGATTCTCGCGGGACCCTTGCCCTTGAAAAAATCATCAATTTATGGTTGAGCATTGCCTCGGAAGATTTCCTAGGCGTCATACTCTCCAATCTTGAAAACGTCGGCGATAATGGAGGCCATCCATTTCGCCTTTGCAGACATTGCCATTGCTTTGTGGTTATCTTTCAAATAAACTTTATTTTTTTGAATTTACAAAAAATTATAGATTCAAATTAAATTCGTCTTTATATAGGTTAATCATCACACATATATCATGTTTTGGCTCTATTCTTATTTTGAATGGCTGAGAATGATTCTTAATTGGGAAAATAAAATATTATATTTGTTTTTGATTAATTACAGCGGATTCAAGCCGAAATATATGTATTTTGTAACTGTTATAATATTTTAATTAACACAATAATTGTTCGATTTTTAAGATAAAAACAATAATAATTCAAATTTAGTATAATGATTGATAGGTCAAATCAATTTAAAATTTGTATATTTTTTTGAAAATTTGTGTACCGCAAACGAGCAAATTGAGCCTTTTTATATTTAATAGAACAATTAGGACGTTTTTAAATTTATTTTTCATAATGCAGGGGTTTTGGGGTTTTGGGG
>Ga0115004_10002703_pt1 | contig 14590 bp, 14 predicted proteins | sample ArcticOcean_MG_C_10_FD_88737 | JGI IMG/M metagenome (GOLD analysis project Ga0115004, IMG submission 88737) | Marine microbial communities from western Arctic Ocean - ArcticOcean_MG_CB11_90 | ecosystem: Environmental > Aquatic > Marine > Oceanic | place: Arctic Ocean: Canada Basin | collected...
AAACACGTATCGTGTACGTCTCTGGTACGAGGGAGAGAGAGAGAAAAATCGGGTCAGTGTTTAGTATCGTAACGCCTTTTTCTCTGTCTATTCTTTTGGCCTCGAAATAGATAAAAAGAAAAGTTTTATCAGTGGCCGGCCGTTCTCACACACACGCACACACACCGCGCATAGAAAACTAATGAAACGAAACAAACACGCACGCGAGCGTGATCGTTTTCGCGATCGCTTTATCGCCGCTTTTCGTGAAATCTAAAACTGCCATATCGAGAGAGAGTTATATTTTTATTTATTAAGTTCCTTTTGTATTTTTTAGTGAGAAGAATGAATTGGTGATTTTTGGTCTTTTTGACAGACTTTGCTGAGGATTTGGGAAAGCGAGAAAGCCCCACAATAATAAGAAAAAACACGAAGAAAAAGAAAGACGATATGTCAGACGACGAAGAAAAGAGAGCGAGCGAGGTACGCCAAAATCTATCAACTGCGTATACTTTTGAACACGAATTCACGATTTTTTGTTTAATTCGATGTTCGGAAACGGTCCAGCGAGCGCGTTTATATTTCGTTTTACGCGGCGCTAATTTATAACGACGACAAAATCACGGGCACGGGCAAAGGCTGACAATTTTTTTTGCTACATCGCAGGAAGAGGAACACTCTGGTTCAGAAGAAGAGGAAGAGGAAGAAGTGGAAGTAGATGGTACGTTCGTTGTTTTTGATCGATCGATCGACGCGAGTTTTTTTTGTTTGTGTGTGTTTATGTGTGCTACTTTGAGCGGTCGCTCGTTCTTGGAGAGGTGTATCATCATCAGTCATCTATATTATATCTTCAATGATTACTCAATCGATACATACTATTAATAATAATAACTGACTGACGACGACGATTTGATTCGAATTATAGGCACGATTTCACGAGCGGAGAAGAAAGCGCGCAAATTGATGTCAAAGCTTGGCATGGAGAAAGTCGAAAACGTCAATCGCGTGACTTTACGCAGAGGCAGAAACCTTTTGTACGTGATTTCCAACCCGGATTGCTTCAAGCTTCCAGGCTCGGATTCTTACGTCGTGTTTGGAGAAGCAAAGCAGGAAGACATTGCTGCGAAAGCGGCGGCACAAGCGGCTGCGTTTAAAGCCGAAGCGGCCGGCGCCACTGGGGCGAGCGCCGGGATGCCAGGGGCGACGAAGATTCCTTCAATCACGGAGGAGGTTGACGAAGGTGAAGTCGATATGGAGGGTTTGGAAGAGAAAGACGTCGATTTAGTCGCGACGCAGGCGAATGTGAGCAAAGGGAAGGCGGCTGCGGCGTTGAAAGCTAGTGAAGGGGATATCGTAAGCGCAATCATGGAGTTGACGATGTAAGAAGTAAATAAAAACGAACGTAGACAGACAGACAAGACAGACAGCAGATAGAATTACCTTAGTTAAAAACAATGTTGAATATTCAAAAAGAATAGAGTATTTATGATTCAAGCATATTAAATAAAGTACGCGTAGCCCTGTAGTCTACGTATTAATTTCGCGCACGCTGGTGCGCAAAGTCACCGCGCACAAATCAATCACCTCATCACCGTACTAACTTATCCAATCTAACATCACGTTACTTCTTCTTACCCTACATAAAACAAATCAAATCAAATCAAATCAACACAAACAAACAATCAAACGTACAAACAACTGTCTCACCTTATTATTCTTCTTATTCGCCTCTTCCAACTTCTTCAACTCGAGCGCTTTCATGGCCTCTCGTTCCTCTCTCCTTTGCTTCCATTTCCCATACGCGCTATCTTTGTTCGCACCGGTTCTCACGGCCGCCGCGCATCCAGCACCGAACACGGCGCAGCTGCCCCACCATATACTATCCATCGTATTCATGCCCATTTTTTTTCTCCTTTATTACTATTATTGTTATTGTTATTGTTATTATTAAGGCGAATAAATTATCTCGCACTGTCTGTTGTGATGTGTGAGTTTTCTCCATTTTTATTGTTTTTACGACGAATACGAGTAAGCAAAAACGAGTAATCGATAACGATTGAACGACTGATATAATGTTTGCTAAAAAACTGACCAGATCGCTCTCGAAACATGTCCTGAACATGCGCAGTAAAACGAACGTAGCAGCCTTAAACCTCGCGGCAGAGTTAGAAGAACACGAGTTCGCGCCACCGATCCATGGACAGATATTCACGCCTGCGGACCCGATATTCATGTCACAGTTCATGTACACGAAAGAGCACGTGAAAGAACAATTACGAGAAAGCGATAAAGCGGATATGGAAAAAGAGTGCGCTTTAATGCTCGCACGGCTAGGGGGGCAGTTACGCGCGTACTATAAGGCCACGACGGGCGAGTTCGATGGCGTCGTGATTTATTCGTTCAAGAAAAATCACGACGTGCACACGTTCGAACAAATCGTGAAATCGAGCGGGATCGTGGATAGGATGTATACGACGAAGTTAATGACGAGCGAAGATGCGCGCGTGGCCATGAAAGCCGCGAAAGTGTTAGTGGATAAGTTTGGCAGTAAAGGGTTGTAATGTTAGTACGTTCTCTTTTAGCGCTCATGCGCCGTCTCGGCACTCGCTCGATAGCTTTCGCCGCTTCTTCTTCTCTCTCGAATACTCTCTCTCGTCGTATTTCTTGTTCTTCGAATGTTTTGAATTTCGTACTCTTAGTACGTTCTCTTTAGCGCGTAAACGCTCGCTCGCCTCTCGCTCGAGCTTTCGCTGCTTCTTCTTCTCTCGAATACTCTCTCTCTCTCTCGTATTTCTTGTTCTTCGAATGTTTTGAATTTTGTGGGGAAAATGCTTCACAGCCAAAATCAGGCAAAACAGGGAAGTTTTTCTCTTGTTTAGTGTAATAATTGATAGTAACAAATGGTGCCTACGATCATCAACGGTGCAGGGGTACGCATGTTTTCTTTGTCACGTTTTCTTTCGCTCGTGCTCATCTTCGTTCGTTCGTTCATCGAAGTCGATCAAAACGAAAACGTTCTCCCGTTTTAATCGATGAAATATGTAAACAATAATGTTTACGATGATGAAATGTGATGAAATGGAAATTAATTTTGTTCTTCTTCTTCTTCGCGCGCGATAAAAAACGACAGCAAACGCTCGAATTAAGAGGGCACGCGAAAAAAGTGAACTCGTTAGATTTCAACGCGAGCGGAGCAGTTCTGGCATCGGCGAGTGCGGATCAAACCGTGCGCGTGTGGGACATCGAACGCGCCATGAGTTCTATGGCCAACGGTGTCGGGATCTTAAACTGTCAAAGCTCTCAGTTTCAAGGGCATCAAGAGGCAGTAGAGCAAGTGAGATTTAATGCACAGAACGATAACGAATTCGTGACTGTGTCGTGCGATAAAACTGTGAAATTTTGGGACGTTCGATTGAAGAAATGTGTTGATTCTATACAGACGGTTGGAGAGAACGTGAGCGTCGCTTGGTCACCGAATGGGAAGACCGTATGCGTTGGAGCGAGAGATGATACTTTGACTTTTATTGATTGTACGATGAAGAAGACGGTAAAGAATCAGCAGACGGGGGCAGATGTGCAAGTATTAGCGAGGAAACCGGTGTCGAGGAAAAAGTTCGTTGGCGTCGAAGTGAACGAGTTTGCGTGGGATAGAGAAATCGAATCCAATAAGTTTTTCGTTTTAACGGGAGATGGAAAAATTCAGTGTAATATATGGGACGAGCAAAAGCATACGATTAAGAACGTCCATGAATTCCTCGCGCATACTGCGGGGTGTTATTGTATCCATTTCGATCCATCGCAAGAGAAGACTCATTTTGCTGTCGGGAGTGCGGATGCAGTATGTACGATTTGGAACATTCCAGATGGTTACTGCTGTTTTAGAACCGTTGATAGACATGAAACGCCAGTGCGAGCGGTTGCTTTTAGCCATGACGGGAAATTTTTAGCAACCGCATCGGAAGATGATTTTATTGATATTTGTGATCCAGTGAGTTCAAAACGAGCATGCGAGCCAATATTTGTTCGAGCTCCAATGAACGCGTTGGCTTGGCACCCAAAAGTTCACGCGTTAGCATACGCAGGAGATAACGAAGATTTGAGTAAACGGAAAAGAGACGCGTTAAATTTAGACGAAGATTTAGATACTAAAGCATCGAGAATACAAGAGGAAGAGGCAGAGAAAGATTCTTTTGAACCCGGAGATAACGATCCTCGAGATGAAAATCGTAGATGGAGAAGCGCGCCTGCTTCGAAGCCAAATAAAAAAGGAGTAGAAGAAGTCGAAGGACTGATTAGATTATTTATTCCAAAAGTAGAATATAATTAATTAGCGCGCGCGCGCGATATAGATTCTAATATTTTATATTACACAGAAGTTATGATAGAATTTCTCCGTTCGCTTACAACGACGCCATAACCGAGAAGACAAAAAGGAAACGTATCATGAATGATTGCATTTACAGATTTGTTTTTGTAGATCATGGCCGCGTTATCTCCCTCGCTCGAATTCCGAAATTTACTCTTTGAATGCATTCTTGACAGCCCTGACGATCTTCTAAGCTCGATTGCTTCAGAAGTTGCAGCATTTAAAAGTAATTTGTATATTTTCAATCGAGCGCGAATGGACATCTTTGTTTTTTCGCCAGTTGATGCCACCGAGCCAATAGGAGTCGATATTGGAACTGTCATTTGAGAAACGTTCAAAATATCTAGCGCGAAATCTTCCACGAGCTTTTCGCGCTCTGAAAGAAAATTTTTTTGCGCACTTACGCGAGTTTTAATTGCGTACGTAATCACAATCATCTTTGTTTGTTCTGACAGATTTTCCATTACGCAATGCATGCGGCCAACGAGCGTATCGCCGAAAAATTTGAGCGGAAACAGTTCATAATCGCGACAAGCGAAAGATTCATTCTCTATTTTCCTAAGCAGTGAAGAGCTAATTGCGGCGTTATCGAATATGCTACGTTTGGCGCAATATTTTGTTGTCCAAAGCCCGGAAGAATAAGGATCCGCTCTTCTTGAATTCTTCAACGGCTTATAAACAGCTTCCATTATTCCATCGCCTAAATTTAAAAAGACTGAATAACTCAGCATTTTCTCTGGTTCATCGTCGTCATATGATCGCACGAGCCCGCTCCACGCTGAACAGTACGGCACGATTGCGTTAGATTCGTACGCCCTTCCTTTCACTAGAATCCTAGCAGCTTCCGTCGTCATCATACAAGCATCATCAGAATACTCATCTCCCTCGGGATCTCTCCCAAACAAAACAAAAGGAAAACACCTCTTCTCTTCTTCATCATCATCGCAATCATTTAAGAAGCTGCTCCCCGAATCGTTCGCGAGAAAAATCGGATTCGGAAAGAAACAAAAATACCCATCTTGCTCCGGTCGACAACCGTCCTCGACGTCCCTCCTAAGTATCTGGAAATTAAAGAAATAGACTCTTTCATCAGCTGAATGCGCGAAGTTCACGACGATTCTTGTGTTTCTTTGCTTCACCGCATGTAAAGGCGACCCGTCGCGCTCTCTCAACACAGGCACCTCTCTCACTAATCTACTCTTTGTATGACCCATATCGAACTTCCAGAATTGAATGCAATGATGACACCCACTCTGACCTTTACTATGCGTCACGATATGCCTGCCATCACCAGAAAACCCTAAAATAACGCACTGCAACAGTTTCCTCTCTGCATCGATCACGCGCTCGATTGGGATTTGTAGTCGTACTGGTATCTTCGCATAAATCTGTTCCCTGAATTTCTGTGCTTCCCTGATTTTGCTCTCCCTCATTCGCAGTCTATGATGTGCGTTTATGATCGTTTTCTTCTTCTTCTTCTCATTCCTAACATCGCGCGTGCTATTGATCATTCAATTTATCAATCAATCAATCAACGTCTATTTTTATTATTATTATTATTATTATTATTATTATTACTACTATATTCGTTTGTAAATTATGCCGAGAAACTATTATAACCACTTTAATGCGTTATTAAAATAAAAGAGATGTTTCGTTGCACGCGTTGCATGCAACAACGACAACAACCGAAGCCTATTTTCAAACACGCAACGAAATCAGTTCCTCGTCGCAAAAGCGGTAGAATCTCTAAAATGAACTCTTCTTCCTTCTTCGATGCAGTCGTCTCTTCTACGTTTGCTAAGTTCACGTACATCGATGCTAACGAGACGTGGTCGAGCGCGTCCTGGAACTGGGGATATGCCAACGGTTCAGCGCATGATTATGCGAAGATTTTGAGGACGAAGTTCCTAGTGAGAGATGTGAGAGAGCTGTTCGTGGAGAATTTTTCGGTCGTCGATGCGCACGATGAACAGGAGATGAAGTTAATAATCGCTCTGTGTATTCAGAGAGAACAACACGAAGGCGATAGAGATGGATGGTGGGTCGTCTTGAAGGAACTCGTTAAAGGTGCGTTCGAGGCCGAGAACGAAGGCAGTTTTAAGGAGTTTTGTTCAGTTTTAAGAGAGAAGGTTGGCGGCGATGATGATGATGATACGATGAAGAGGACTCTGGTAGCGATTAAGTTTCTCGAACGCGGACCGTGAAGTTACCGCATACCGTATATAGATAAATACGTTATTATTTATAACATTTTGAATATGCGAGACGTGCCGTCGTCTGAGGCGGTTATGACGCGCGTGAAATCGGGCGACGTTGCAAAGTCTAAGATTGCTTTCGTGTGACCGTGTGCTTCGCGCACGCATTGGGATGTGCGCGCGTCCCAAAGTCTAACGACGCCGTCGACGGACGTGCTGTGTTGAATTTTAGGATATGTATGCGGGAAGAAATTTTATGTTCGTTAGTTTATTGAAAAAGAAAATAGAGACGCACACAAAAAATGATGAGATGTATCGAAGGATGCTCACAGGTTATCGACACGGAAATAAAAGTCGGAACCTCCGATAGCCTTCGACAAAACTAAATTCAATTTAGCAAACAGAACATGTCCACCCAAAGTGACACGGAGCTGGGTATCAATCAACTCGTCGCGACGGGCCCTTTTGTTGCAAAAAAATCAAAAAAAAAACAAAGCACACGATCATAAAAACGATAAAAAGCGAAACGAAACGAACGCACCTATATAACATCGCCGAGTTTGGCACCCATTTCAATTGGCTCACCGCTTTCCCGTGCGAAAGCACGCTTCTAACTTTTTGTGACGGTAAATCCCAAATACGAATCGTTGCATCAACGCTACCGCTCGCTGCATAGTTTCCAACAATCCCATCGCAAAATTCTACGCATTCAATGCACTTATCGTGCGCTAGAAAATTTCCCAAAATTTTACTACTATCCCCATCGTTCGCATTCACGGTTGAAAGCTTCAACGTACAATCTTCTGAACCGGTGAGCACGAGATAACTTCCATCGCGTCCTTCTGACTTTGAATCCATGCAAGTTACTGGCGCATCGTGGAACAACCCACCTTTATGAAACGATGCAATCGTAGCTCCACTCCTCGGATTCCACGCTCGAAAACTACCATCGAACGATCCAGTGAAAACAACCTTCCCGTCTTTTGAAAATTGACCGCACGATACAGACCCCGAATGCCCGGCAAACACTTGCATCAAGTTCCCATCGCTCGCGTTCCACATCCACGCGCAGAAATCCTCGCACCCAGCTAACAAAACTGGACCGTGCGGATGCCATTGTAACCACTCTACGCCAGATTCAGGTCCCTCTAAAGCTCTCAAGAACTCACCAGTTCGTCCATCAAAGACGGAAATAGTTCCATCTAAAGACCCCGTAGCTAATAAAGAAGGCGACGCAGATGAAGAAGCAGGACTATTACTATTACTTCTTCCATGTCTCGAAAACACACACGCGGAAACACTGTCGTTCCCAACTCGTTCCAATCCCTTGCCCTCGAATCTCGCGCAATGATCCTCATCCTCATCGCGTCCTTTAAATTGCACGTTCGTGAAATACGCTCGATCATCGGCGCCACCACTGGCTACTACGCACGACGCATTCGCGCCACCATTCGTTTCCCCGTACCCGACACAAAACACGCTTTTATGATCTCCGTGTTGCTTAATGACTACTTCGGCATCTTCCCTCAGTGCAACGATCACTCGCTCATCCGCGGCGTCCCTGTCTTCATCGTTCATCGTCATCATCATCTCCTGCTCTGCGTCCATCAATTCATCTTCTTCATCTTCATCTTCATCATTCATAGGCCGTTCATCGTCCTCGTTTAAGTCCAAGTGTACGTAAGTATCCGGTGCTTCAGGGTCCACGAACGCCGGTTCGAATTCATCCTCTTCTTCTTCTTCTTCCTCTTCTTCTTCTTCGTTCATTCTAAATATTTATTATTATTATTATTATTATTAGTTTTTCCCATCAAAACGAGCAAAAACTGAAAAAGGGCCGTTTTTGAAGAAATGGTCTTTTTTTTTCTTTTCCGCCTTTTTCCGCCTTTTTCCCCAGTTTTCCTTCAAAAGGCACTTTTTGTTTTCATCACGCGTCTCCATTATTATTATTACTTTGTACTTATTAATCAATTAATTTAATTAAGTAAGTAATAAATGGGCGCGAGAAAAGAAATCATGAAAAAGACTGCGTCGATGATAACCAGGCAAATGTCCAGCTCGCTCTGTTCAACGAGAGCGAGCGATGCTTGTTGTGGTAGCGTTGTACGCACTGGCCTTGGACGACAGCGACTGCTGCTGCCAGAGAGAGCACTGATGACTCGACCTTTGTTCGAGAAGAGAACGGAATGGAGAGCGCAATATGCTACCGTAGCCGTAGGCGATGCGACAAGGGCGATGAGTGGAATCTTCGGTGGTTTCGTGACGAGCGAAAGAGGAGGACGATATCGCGTTGGAAATCAATTTAAGCAACAGAGACGACAGATATTCATACAAACGCAGACGACGCCGAACCCGCAAAGTTTAATGTTCCTACCTGGGAAGGAGGTGTATGCGAACGGGTCAATGAATTTCGGAAACGCGAGAGAGAGCATGCGATCACCGTTGGCGAAGAAATTGTTCACCATCGATGGCGTTCAAGGGGTGTTCTTTGGAGCCGATTTCTTGACCGTGACGAAGACGGATGATTATGATTGGGACGTTTTGAAGCCGGAGGTTTTTGCCGCGGTGATGGATTTTTACGCGAGCGGAGAAGCGATCTTGAAGGAGCAAGACGGGGAGAACGATGATGGGAGTTTTGATGGTAATGCGATTTTAGATACGGATTCGGAAACTGTTGCGATGATTAAGGAGCTTTTGGAGACGAGGATTAAACCGGCCGTTGCCGAGGACGGCGGCGATATCGTGTTTAAGAAGTTTGACGAAGAGAATGGATTTGTTTACGTTGAATTAAGAGGAGCGTGCGATGGGTGTCCAAGCTCGACCGTGACTTTGAAGAGTGGGATCGAGAACATGCTCATGCATTACGTCCCAGAAGTGAAAGGCGTCGTTCCATGGGAAGGCGATAAGGAGATGGATTTGTTAGATATGGCCGACATGATGCGCGGTCGCAACTAAAATGATACGCACTATCTATCAATCTATCTTCTAATTAAATACACATACATGTCATTATCTACAAAACAGTGAGAGGAAACTACATCGGGTCCATCAAAGGCTCGTTTGACTTCAAAAGCCGCTCAATTTTCTCCGTCTTCAATTCGCCGAACTCGCACCAAAATCGGCCTTCGTTCCTTAAAGCGAGCGAAATCGCTTTCCTCTTGCTCCAAGCGCCTTTTCTCAAATGCCTCCTCTGTCTGCTGACGTTCCCAAATTCTAAATCCCTCAATTTCGCGCCTCCAAGAATATCGTCGTCCTTTCTTCTCGCACCTGCACAACTTGTTCTCGAATTCGCTCTCGTCGAGGCGTGCGTTAATCCAATCAATTCTCCTATTTGTTCCTCGGTTTCGAAAACACCAGGAAATCGTTTACCACGCACTTGCCATGTAGGGACAGACCTTATCTGAATCGATTGCGCCGCGTTCTTCGCCAAGGAAACATCGCAATAATGTCTCTGCCAATTTGGAACCAATCGAGCGAGCAGCCGTTTTTGTTCTCGACATTTCTTACACCAAGGAGCGCCATAGACGAGCACGTTCGACCTCAATAAAGCGACAGAGAGCGGTGATGAATTTCGTTTGTCTTCTTCTTCTTCTTCTTCTCGCGATTGCTTTTTGTTGTTCTTGTTCTTGTTACGCCTTGATTCGCAGTTTCTCGTTAGAGCTCGCACGTTTTTTGCGCTCACTGCCATGTGCTATTTGTGGAGAGAAGTGAGAAGATTAATTAATAATAATACGTAAGTTTTCTCGTTCACTAGGTATACCACCGTTTTAGTGGTGAGATAAGAAACGTACAAAAACAGAGAGGTCTATTCTTCTAATTTCTGTTCTTTTCCACCCCCAGCGAGAATAGATGAATAAGTATACAGTTTTGCTCGCAAGCGCTCTCGTACCGAAGGCGAGTAAGCAAACGTAGAGAAGGGGAACTATACAGTAAGCGCGTAGATATATATTATGAATACGATGATTGAATTATATAATTACTCTTTTTTCTCTCTATGTACAACAAACATTATTTTTAATATTTAAAACTCTCTCTCTCTCTCTCTTATTCTTATTCTTCTTTTCGTTATCGGCTCCTCGCGTGAAAGAAAATTTAAAGATCTTGGGACCAATCGACTCTTAATTGGATGTTATCCGTGTTCACGCCGGACTTGTCATATGGCGCTCTGACGGAATATCTGTCCTTGGAGACACGAATTTCACCACTCATGTCTGGATCGGCCGAGATTGATGCCTTGATGTCATCAGTGGAGTACGTCAACACGGCGTGCGTGTTTGCCGAGTTCGACTTTGTGTTATAAGTCGTTTGTAACTTCACTCCAACGTCGCCTTGTTGGTAATAAGCACGAACGCGAGCATCGTTGGATAACAAGTCATACGAAACGTTCGCGGATAAGTTATCATTGTCGATGACTTCCTTGAGCGGTAACGCAAACGCAACTGAAGCGACGTTCGCGTTAGTCGCCGAGCCGTCGCCGTTATGGTTCTTGTTCCCCTTTTGTACGAGGTTCAAAGTAACGTCGCCGATCTTGTCAACGTTCGTCGTAATTGCAACTCTCGCCGCCTTGCGGTTCAATGGCAAGTCAGCAGAAATAGACATCGCTTGGTCCATGACGGTGACATCTTTTTGCACCGAAACGTCCCAGTCATCGGCGACGTTCGAGGCTTGCGCCGCTAAGTCCGCCGGCGAGAAGTTATGCGAGAAGTTCTTATCGAGCGTCGCCGATGGTCGCCATCCCGGTTTCAAGTTTAATCTAACCGACCCAGAGCCGTTGCAGATGGATTGAGAGACGTTGATGTTGAACTCTTCTTCCGCGATGTTACCATTGCCTCTGAGGACAATCTGTTATTTTTTAAGAGGAGAAGAGGGGGAAAATAATATCAATATTTGAGAAAAAAGAACTAAAATAAATATCTATCCTCGTCAGCATCGCGACAACCAAAAAAATGATCTGAGACAACCGCGCGCTTGCACGACGACGCGCGAATTATAATCAGATTTCGTATCGAAATTTGAACGTAAAAACTTTCTTTTCATTGCATTCGTTCGTTTTTTTTAAAGTTTGAGTTTTCTCATGCGTATATGTTCGTGAAGAGCGGTTTATTACTATCACTTCGATGACGACGTATATCCTATATCGCGAAATCACCCGAAATTAACAACAATTTTTTTTTTCATACGATACGATGCGAAGTTAATAAAAACGAAAAACGAAACAAATGAAACAGAAAAGAACGTACTCTACCAGTTGCTTGCATAGTTTGGGACATTTTGTTTATGTTAGTGAGTGTTTTTGTGTGTGTGTGTGTTTGTTGATACGTTGAAAGTAATGGCGTTTAAAGACACGTGTCGGGGAAGGAAGAAGGAAGGAAAAAAAAGGAAAATGAGCTGCTGACTCATCACTGCAACATGTCTAAATAAAACGAATAAAACGATTTCATAAAAACTTTTTAGACCAAACTTCTGTTATTCAACACCTTAAACACAAACACTGTACGAGTAGAGAATTTGTCTCTCTCATATCATTACTTCACACAGAGAAGAAATATACAACGAATAATCATGGTACGTTTTAATAATAATAATAATAATAATAATAATAATAATAATAATATGAACAACAATTGAGTATATAACTATATTTATTGATATTCATAAGCGTTTATTGCTCGTGCGCTTAGTTCGCATCGTATATATATGCGCGCGATTTTTATAGTACAAAGGGCTTAAGCGCCTAAAAATCAGAAAAATGCGCGCGCGCTCGCGAAGCACGAATATACTATCGCGAATAATATAATACGATAAACAGTTTTATTTTCTATGTACTAACATTCCTCTCATCTTATTATCACTTATAATATATATTTAGGCGACTCAAAACCCGATGAAAGAAATCAGAATCCACAAGTTAATCTTGAACATCTCAGTCGGTGAATCTGGGGACAGATTGACTAAAGCGGCGAAGGTTCTCGAACAATTAACTGGTCAACAACCGGTATTTTCCAAAGCGAGATACACAGTCAGAACGTTCGGGATCAGACGTAACGAAAAGATTGCCTGCCACGTCACCGTCGGTAACCGCGACAAGGCTTTACAAATCTTAGAGTCCGGATTGAAAGTGAAAGAGTTCGAGCTCTTGAAGAAGAACTTTAGCGCGACTGGTAACTTTGGTTTTGGTATCAACGAACACATCGATTTAGGCATTAAATACGATCCATCGACTGGGATTTACGGTATGGATTTCTTTGTCGTTCTAGAACGCCCCGGTTTCAGAGTCTCCAGAAGACGCAAGTGCCAAAAGAAAGTCGGGAAGTCGCATAAATTGACGAAAACGGACGCGATGAAATGGTTTCAACAAAAGTTTGAAGGCGTCATCCTCGCTAGAGCTTATTAAAAGAGAAATTTAATCCCTCTCTCTCTCTCTCTCTCTCTTGGTTAGGTTTTTCAATTAATTAATATATATAGTAGTTTAAGTAGGATTAAGTTTGTTTGTAATTTTCATGAAACAATACTTTCGTTGGTAGCAAAACGTGTGCTATGTTTGCTGGTGCTCTTTGGCCCAAAATCTTCTCTTTTTTAAAAATTTAAAGCGCCTTGCTGTCTTTCCCAAAAGTCGTTTCTCTACCTCAAAACATTGGACGCGTCGGCTAATCATTTATTGATAAACATTCAATACTAATCGTCGTTCCAGTAAGAAAGAACAGAAGAGGCTAAAAAGAACAACAGAATCGCGCGCTCTGCTTTTCCTTTCTCTCTCTCGCTTTTTTCGCCTTTTCTCGAAGTTGCAATAAGAAAGATAGAGAACAAACATGCAAGGCACCAAAGAGGTCGATGACGACGACTTGAGATTCAAGCGCGAGTTCTTCGAGAGGCAATGGAAAAAGGATGCGAGGATATACGAATACGGCGCGGCGGCGAACCCGGACATGAAACCAATACCTGTTCTAGTGCACCCACCGGATTGGCACGAGAACGGGGCGACGCGAGTGATACCGTTCGATATCGATGATTTTTTGGACATTGATAAACAGTGCACATCACCGAATTTGATGGCGTCGTTCGTGAGAATCTTGGAAGGGGAACAGATAGAGACGACGGCGAATGCGACGAGTCAAGCGTTTTACGTCATTCGTGGTAACGGGAGTACGACGTCGGAGCATGGGACGATTAATTGGAATACTGGCGATTTGTTCGTCGTACCAGTTTGCGAGTACGGCTTAGTGCACGAATGCGTGAGCGCCGAGAAAGGCGGCGCCGCTTTGTATTGGGTGCACGATGAACCTTTGATGGATTATTTAGGAGTGACTCCTAATAAAAGAGCGAACAAGTTCGAACCGACTTTGTATAAAAGAGACGATATGCTCGCGCAAGTTGAAGAGATTTCGCACTCGTCGACGAAGTCGGATAACAGGCTCGGCGTTTTGCTCGGAAACGCAAAGTGCGAACAGACGAAAACGTTAACGCACGTTTTATGGTCTTTATTGAACTCTATTCCAGCAAGAAGCGTTCAAAGAGCACACAGGCATAATTCCGTGGCGTTGGATTTAGCCGTCGCGGCACAGCCGAACGTGTATACTTTAATGGGGAAAGAAATCGATAGCACCGGCGCTATTATCGATCCGATTCGTTGCGAGTGGATTCCTGGAGGAGTTTTCATTACCCCACCAGGGTGGTGGCATTCTCACCACAACGAAAGCGACGAAATTGCTTGGGTCTTGCCAATGCAAGATGCTGGGTTATACACGCACCAAAGAACTTTGGACATTCGCTTCGTCGACGACGAGCTCGCGTTGCATAAAGAAGGCAGAATTCGTGGTTCTTCATTCGCGGTGACGAACAAACAGTACATGAGCATGGTAGGCATGGGGGCGAAAATTCCAATCCCGAGAGAAAAAGATTTATCCGGGCAAAATAAGATGAAGAGAATTTACTCGAAGGAACACATGACCGACAGCGATGATAATGATTCATTCGAGAAGTAAATAAACATTTGCTTAATTACACGGATTAAGTAAGGTTACATATTAATATCCACATAAAATTTGTA
>Ga0115004_10002704_pt1 | contig 14589 bp, 8 predicted proteins | sample ArcticOcean_MG_C_10_FD_88737 | JGI IMG/M metagenome (GOLD analysis project Ga0115004, IMG submission 88737) | Marine microbial communities from western Arctic Ocean - ArcticOcean_MG_CB11_90 | ecosystem: Environmental > Aquatic > Marine > Oceanic | place: Arctic Ocean: Canada Basin | collected...
CCGACCGTCCGAGTCAAAGACGAAATCGTGGTCGTGTCAGGCAGCGGTGACGGCCTGGTCGATGCGGCTGGCGCCGGCCTGATCGATGGCGCCGAATTGATTCGGTACAGCGCATCACTCGACTCGGCCGAGATCGCCGAAGCATTGGGTACCGCAACACTCGGCAAGGGCGCGTCGCTGATTGTCACTGACTCCAACCGTGACCGTGCACATCATTGGCGCAGCTCCCAAGACGTGCACGGCGCCACCGAGTCGGGCGGCCCTGAAGTCGACGTGCTGCGCTTCGAGTCTGCTGACCAACGGCTCCCTGTCTTCGCGACGGGCGAGGCAGCGGCTCAGACCGTTGCGATTCAAGACGGCCCGGTCCGTGCCGCTGCAAGCGCCTATGGCGAGCCGTTCGCCTATCTCCCTGAGCATCGACCCGTGATGGCAATCGACGGAGACCCCACCACGAGCTGGGTTGTTGCCGACCGTTCGTCCGCTCTCGGCGAATTCATCCGACTCGATGTGTCTTCCGACTTCGACCACATCACGCTTCGCCAGCCAGATTCGGCGTCTGGAACGCGGGTGATCACCGACATCCGCATCGATGGCCTCGGTGACCCGATCCGCGTCGCGCTCGATGGACGTTCACTCGCAGGTGACGGGCAGCGCATCGATGTCGATGGTGCTGCCGACTCGACGGTCGACATTGTGATTACGGGCACAAGCGCCCCTCAGCCGCCCATAGCTGACGCCATTGGTGCTGTCGGGTTTGCCGAAATCGAACTCGGCCTCGCTCCCACAGTCGAAGTGATTCGAGTTCCCACCGATGCGACCGACGCAGGTTTCGACAACCCGACGTCGTATGTCTTTTCGCGTCTTCGCGCCGACGCGCAAGATCGGTTCCGGAGCGATCCGGAGCCGGCTCTCAATCGCCAGTTCGACGTGGCTGCCGACACGACATCGAACATCTCGGTGACTCTGCGCGTCGCCCCGAGTGCCGTGGGCCAACTCCTTGCGGCACTGTTCGATGAACGGGGACAGGCCTCTGCCCACCTTGGGGGCACGCTGTCGGCGAGAGGCCACGCTGCTGTCGACGATGATCCGGCAAGTGCCTGGATCACCCCGTTCGACAATGTGGTCGGTCAGTCGCTGACCAATCTTGGTGACGGTGCGTCGAGCAGCTTTCGAATCACCCAATTGGTCGGCGATTTCTCCCCCGTCACCAAGCTTCGGATCACCGACGCCGAGGGCACGCTCGACGTCGCTGTCGCTGGGCCGGACGTCACTATCGAGTTGCCTCGCCAGGTCGACGTGGCGCAGGCAAACGCAACGATTCTCGAAATTGACGCCAGGCAAACCATCGACCGCCGGTTCGGTGAACCAGTCGTGCTGCCCGCTGCGATCAGTTCGATCGACTTCCTCGGGAGCACAATCGATCGATCATCGGTCTTTGCCGCGAATGCGGAGTGCCGCATGGATCTACTCGAACTGGATGGCCAGCCACTGGGAGTTTCGGTTGCGTTCAGTCTCGATGCAGCGCTTTCCGGTGACTACACCACGGTTGATGTTTGCGAGGGCGCGCTTGATCTTGATCAAGGAACGCATCGACTCTCAACAGCGGCCGGCCACACCTCTGGCATCGATATCGACCGTGTTGTCCTGCAGCCAGCCGAGCCCTCAAGCACCGATACTTCAGCAATCGATCCGACCCAAACGGTGCTGGTCGCAAGTGGTCGCCACGACCGCATCGTCGACGTCCCGCCATGCCCGACAGGTTGCTGGGTCGTGCTCGGTGAAGGCTTCAACGACGGTTGGACGGCACGTACCGCCAGCGGCATGCTGCCTGGGCCAGAACTTGTTGACGGCAATGCAAACGGGTGGTGGATCACCCCGACCGATGCGGCCACGACGGTCGAAATCCAATGGACACCACAGCGCACCCTCTCGATTGCGCTCTTTGCCTCGTTGTTCTCAGCGCTCGCCGCACTAGCGATTGTCGTGCTCGACCGTCGACGATCGAGCGATGTGGCGCTGACAGCCATCGCACCCGAGCTTGCTACGTGGAACCCTGACGCCCGACGATCGATCGGCCTCATCGGTGCCATCGCTGCGGCCGCCGCCGCACTCGTCGCCGGGTGGGTGTGGGCAGTTCCCGCCGTTGCCGTCGCCGTCGTCGCCGTTGTTGTGCGTCGTGTTCGAGTCTTGGCAATCGCCGGTTGGTTGATCGTGGCGGGGGTGTCGTCGACCGTGATTTTCGTCGTGGGCGTCGAACGTCCCTTCCCGAACGCCGGCTGGCCCATTCGCTTCGAGTGGCTCCACGGCTGGACCCTGCTGGGCATCATGCTCCTGATGTGCTCGGCGTTGACCAACCGGCGACAACCCGTACCAGAAGCCAGCTGTGAAGCGACGGCTGGCGATGACTGACCGTCGCTATCACCCCGCGCTTGACGGCCTCCGTGCGGTTGCCGTCATCTGCGTCGTGCTGTTCCATGCTGGTGCAACATCGGGCTTGGCCGACCTTGCACCGGGCGGATTCATTGGCGTTTCGGTGTTCTTCACACTGTCGGGCTACCTCGTGACTACCGTGCTGCTTCGCGAGATCGATGATTCAGGCGGTCTCGACGTCCGTCGGTTTTGGGCACGACGCATCAGGCGATTGGCGCCGGCGTCACTCACGATTGTGGTCGGCGCCGTCGTGCTCGCACCCTTGTTCTGGGCTGGCTTTCGCTGGGTCGATGCCGCTGCCGGAGCATTCGGCTACACGAACTGGCACGTGATTGTTTCCGGCGAGACGCAGTTACTCCGGACCATCGTCGGCCCGCTCGGCCCGTTCTGGTCGCTGGCGGTCGAAGAACAGTTCTACGTCCTTCTGACCGTCGCCGTGCTGATCGCTGTCCGCACGAAACAGCCCGTCAGAACGCTGTCAATCATGGTGGCCGCAGGCTGGTTCGGATCACTCCTCGTTCAGCTCCTGGTGTCGGGTCCGCAGTTCCGCCTTGAGTTCGGAACCGATGCGCGTGGCACAGAGTTGCTGGCTGGCTGTGGCCTTGCCCTCCTGCTGCACGTACGTCCCGAGGCACTTCAACGCTCAGCTGCTTGGCTCATGCCTGCCGGGATCGTTGGGTTCGTTGCCATCCTCGCGCTGGCCACGACGACCGACTACGACCCACCGTGGTTGCTGCGAGGCGGCTACGCAGCCGTGTCGGTTGTCAGCGCTGTACTCGTGGCGTCCCTGCTGCTGCCCGGCCCGCTCACACGGCTCTTGGCTCAGGCGCCGTTCGTGGCGGTTGGCCAGATGAGCTACTCGTGGTACGTCGTCCACTGGCCGATCATCCTCATCATGACGAGCGATCGGATCGGGTTTGATGGTTGGCCGCTGCTTGTTGCCAAGGTCGTTATCTCGTCTGTTGCAGCTGCCGTGCTGCACCTGGCGATCGAGCAACCATTGCGGGCCAAGCGGACGTTAATCGCTCAGTGACAGGCAGAGCGCCGATTGCGGCATCGGCGCCGACATGTCGAGCCGAATATCCACGTCGCCGCTGACAACATCGCCGGGCAAGAAGAATTCGTCGTTGCCGATCTGGGCGAAGAAGAAGTTCTCGATGGCGTCAACGGTGATGATGTATCGGCCATCGCCAATTTCGAGAGGTTGATCGAGCACGACCACATCGCCAGACGTAAAGACCGCACGTGGTGTCGGTGAGTCGAAGCCAGCGACCGAAAGCTGCCAGTTGACGCCAGCTGCGAGCACGCGGTCGCCGTTGAGAGCACCGGTTGCCTGGCGCACGCCGTCGGGCCTGTCGAGCGCGACCCATCGGCCCTGTTCGGCAATCCAGACGCCGCTGCAGTCGCTGGTGACGCCGACGATGCCGTCGCGGGGCACCGGGGTCGCTACGTCGATGACGACGAGGCTGTCGTGGCCACCGCCGAAGATGGTGTCGTCGAGCGAATATCGCGCTTCGGTGAAGCCAACGGTCTTGTAGCCGATGTTCCAGATCGCCAGCGATGCGTTGACCCAGAGGCCCCACACTGCGAGTACAGCGACGCCACCTTGAACGACCCGCCGGCGTTCAAGGTCGGCAAGCAGCCAGACCCCGATTGCAGCTGCAATGATGAGCGGCGGCAGCATGTCGATGAGATAGCGGTTGGCGACAAACCCGATGAGGAACGCCGGCAGAGCCCCGAGGGTCGTTGCGACAAACACGATGAGCCATGTCAGGGCTCGACGTCTGACGAGCCAGACCAGACCGATCACCGCAAGGACGACAAGCAGCAGTGCACTGACGGTGATTGACGATGCGGGCGTCGTTGACTCCACCGGGAAGTTGGCATAGTCGGGAGCCAACGGGCCATACCGGATACCGGGCACGAGCCGTTCGAAGCGGATGGTGTCGGGTCGCAGATATTGCGCAACCGTCGTCGGCAGGAAGCGCAACGAGAAGAAGCTTCCGCCCGTCCGCTCGAAGAACTCGCCACGCACTGCGTTGGTCAACGACAACAATTGGCGGTCGCCGGGCACCGACATCAGCGTCCCGAACTTGGCGAGGTTCACCAGCATGTGGGCAATCAGCGGCAATACCCCGGCGCCGACAGCAAGCAGGGCAACCGGTCGGGCGAAAGTGTTACGACGTGCCCGCCAGACGAGCACCAGCCCACAGATGCCGAGGGCGAACGACACACCGAAACCGATCGGTGCACGAGTCAACGTGGTGGCGAGCGCTGCGCCACCTGCGAGCAGCAGGGTTCGGCGGTTGGCGAACCCGTCGGCAGCCCATTCGACCGTGAGCGTCATGGTCACGATGGCCAGGGCAAGCGCCCACAGTTCGGTCTCGTTGTAGACGGTGATCCAGCCAGATGCAAAGATCGCCGGCGACGCCAGAACTGCTGCGACGAAGCAAACGCGAGGCCAGGTTGCATCCGACGCTGGAACGACCGACCGCCGCGCCACGATTGCCAGCCGATCGGCCCAGCGCGCCAACACGACCAAGCCAATGAGCATCGAGATCCGCACAAGACGACCGACGAAAAGGTCGCCGAACAGGATCAGCGGCATGCGGACAATGGCGAGGAACGGACCGTAGTAGAGGTAGGTAGCGCCGTCGATCAGGAAGCCCTCGGGGCCGGGGACAGCTGGGTCGACGGCGATGCGACCACGCAGAAAGACACGAGCTTGCTCGTCGTAAAAGTCGGAGCTAAACCCGGCGCGAGCAAAGAGTTCCCATGGTCGGCCAGCGGTGGAGATGAGCCAGAAGACGGCAACGGCGATGAACGTGACCGCCCAGGTCTGGCGGCTGGCACGGCGTTCGGAAGCTGCGCTGTCCGGCTCGTGTTCGACAGCTGTAGCGGTCACGGGGCCGGAGCGTCGCGCACGTGCGGTGCGGCGACCAGCGACACCACGAACTGGTACGCAAACATCGTCGGCCAGATGCGGGTGGCGAGCCGATCGACACTGGCCAGAGAGGAACCAATGGGGCCGCCGATACCGAGAACATCGAGTGGCAGACCCGCATGGCGTTCAGCCTGTGTGGTCAGCCCGGCGTTGTCGAGCAACCGACGGAAGCTCCGGCGAGTAAAGAAGCGGAGGTGGGTCCGGTCGAGAATGCCGCGCTGGTCGTAGTCGAAGAGGCCCGCAGCCGTGCGACTTCGTGGGTACCAGTGCCCGAAGTTCGGCACGCTCGCGATAATTGTTCCGCCCGGTCGCATTGCGCTGGCCAACTCGTTGATCAGCGATTCGGGCCGAGCGACGTGTTCGATGACATCGGCGGCGATGACGACGTCAAAGTCGGAGCCAACAGCTGCGGGGAGGCCGTTCTCGAGGTTGGCGACGTGGAACGCATCGGTGCGCTTACGGACCCCGTCAGATTCGGCGATGTCGACTCCGGTGACGTGATGCCCTTGCTGGCGGAGTACCGCTGCCACGTGGCCAGGGCCGCATCCGACGTCGAGGATTCGCAGTGGCTGACCACTGGCTGGAAGTTCCGCGATCAGATCGAGCACCTTGCCATGGGAGCTTCCCGGTGACGGCTTGAATTGGTATTCCTCGGCAACTTGGGCCAAGTCGCCGCGCCCAAAGCCGGCGCTACCGAGCCGATGTCGAGTGGTGTCGACCATGATCTTGGCGGCGTAGGCAAGGCCGTTCACGCGAGAAATCTCGTCGCCGTAGTACGTCGGAATCGGGACTTCGACAATTTTCTTGCCGGCTCCGAGGAGCTGCAAAATGATCTCGGTATCGAAGTCGAAGTCGTTGCTGTTTCCGACGAACGCCAGATCAGCAAGGGCGCTCACCCGATAGGCCCGGTAGCCAGAATGCCACTCGCTGAGCCCAGCGCCGGTGAGCGCGTTCTGTGCGGTCGTCAGGATTCGATTGCCAACGAACTTGTAGAGCGGCATCCCGCCGCGGCGGGCGCCGCCGCGATCGAGCATGCGCGAGCCGAACACCGCATCGGCATCGCCCGACACGATCGGCTCGATGAGGTCCGGCAGCTTCTCGGGTGCGTACTGCCCGTCACCGTGCAGCAGCACCACGACATCCCAGCCGTGGTCGATCGCATATCGGTAGCCAGCCTTCTGGTTGCCGCCATAGCCGAGGTTCTCGTCGTGCCGAACGATCGTCAGCGCAATGTCTGTGCCACCTGCGGCGTACTCGTGCGCGACCTCGGTGGTGCGATCCGACGAGTGGTCGTCCATCACGAGGACTTCTGCCAACTGCGACCGCAATTCGGTCGGGATGCGATCAAGCACCCAGCGCAGCGTGTCTTGGGCCTCGTAGGCCACCACCAGTACGCCGACTTTCACGAGTGCAAGAGTACCGCCCGTGGGCGTGGGTGCTCGGCATGGCACATCTACACTATGAATCCGTGACTGCCGGGCCCGAGAACGACGCTGTTGAGTTCGCTGCGGTACTCGAACCCACACCGCTCGAGCGGCAACAACTCGCCATCAGTGACTCGGCAAGACACACGTTCTGGCACTGGGTTCGCTTCGATGTGGTCGCTCGTGTGGTGACCCGGGCAGGTGTCGACACGGTGGTCGACATCGGAGCTGGCTCCGGAATGCTCGGCGACTGGTTACGAGAGCGCCACCCGAGCATCGGCTACCGATTTCAAGAGCTGTCTCCGACCCTCGATGCCGCGCTTGCCGACCAATTCGGCGCCGCGTCCCGCCACTCCCCCGATGCGCCAATCCGTGGTGCTGTCGTCACCATGCTCGACGTCATCGAACACATCGAAGACTCAGGTTCCTTCCTGCACACCGTCTTGGACCGGATGGAGCCTGGTGGCAGCCTCGTCGTCACGGTGCCGGCGCTGCAGTGGGCGTTCTCGTCATGGGACACCGAACTCGGGCACCACCGCCGCTACTCGAAGAAGTCATTGCGGACGGAACTGACAGCTGCAGGCTTCGTTGTCGACGAGGTCGGCTACCTGTTCCCCGAAATGCTGCCGCTCCTTCCGATTCGCAAGCTTCGGCGAGCACAACGCGAGAGTGCCGAATTCCCGGAGTTGAGCCCCTGGCTGAACCGTGTCGGCTACCTGATCAGTTCAACGACCGCCCGGCTCCGTCGGGTGTGGCCGGGGGGAACATCTGCCGTCGCTGTGGCGCATCGGCCCAAGGATCGATGATGACGACCTGCTGGGTGGTCAGCCCCATGCTGCGTGACACCGAGTCGTTCATTCGGTTGCGGGCCGATATCTCCGCAGCCTGTGCACAGCGCTCAGAATCGATTCGATATCTCGTCATCGACGATTCTGCTGGCACCGATACCGACGTCGCCCGACTGAGCGAGTTTGACGACGTCGAGGTCTTGACACCGGCGTTCAACCTGGGCCATCAGCGGGCCATCGTGTTCGGTCTGCGTGAGCTCGCCCCACGGCTCGCTCCCGCTGACCTGGTCGTCACCATGGACTCCGACGGCGAGGACCAGCCTGGCGACGTTCCCCGGCTGCTTCGGGCACTCGACGATGGCCCCGTTGCCTTGGCGCTCGCCGAGCGAACCACTCGCTCCGAAGGCCTCCGCTTCCGTTTCATGTACCTGTTTTTCCGTGCTGCGTTTCGCATCCTGACAGGGACGACGGTCAAGTCGGGCAACTTCGCAGCGCAGCGCGCCGACTCGCTGCAGGCCACGATTCACCACCCGAGCTTCGACCTCTGCTACTCGTCGACCTTGCTCGAACTGAAGCGGGCAACGACGTTGGTGCCGTGCGCCCGAGGAAGTCGCTACGCCGGTGAGTCTCGAATGAACACATATTCGTTGATGGCCCACGGTGTTCGGATGCTCCTTCCAATGGCCGAACGCATTGCTGTTCGCATGATGATCGTTTCGGTGCTCAGTGGCGTCGCGCTGCTCATTGGCCTGCTCTGCGGTGCCCTCGGATTACTCGACGGCATCGACGGCAAGGTGCGACTCGCACTGCTCGGTGCGAAGGCGATGGTCTTCGTGGCCAGCTTCACCGCATTCGTCGTGCTGTTCTCGAGCTTTGCTCGCCCCACCGGTCCGCGCCGTGTCTGAGTTGTCTGGCCAGCGGCCCCGGCTCGACCAACTGATTCGCACTGGCCTGGTCGCAGCAATCATTCTGCCGATCGTCACCGCGGTCATCCGCTCGCTACGCACCGGATGGTTCCCAATCGGCGACAACGCACTGCTTTTCCTTCGGACGCGTGATGTGTGGACCGAACATCATCCGCTCCTTGGGTCGTGGACCTCGGCCTCGCTGAGCCTTGGTGAGAACGTCAACAACCCCGGCTCGTTGTACGACTGGTTGATCGCTCCGTGGGCCCACCTGATGTCGCCGGGCCCCGCTGCAGCAATCGGTGTGGCAATGATCAACATTGCCTGCGTGATTGGCATCTCGGTCGTTGCCCGACGAGTGGGCGGTTGGGGCTTTGAGCGTGTGGTGCTCGTTGTCACGGCTGTACTCACCTGGTCGATGGGCAGTGAGATGTTGATCGACATCTGGCAAGCCAACGCCCTGATTCTGCCGTTCGTGCTGTTCCTCCTGATGATGCTCGGTCTCTCCGCTGGCGACGGCGTACTTCTTCCGTGGGCACTGGGTGTGGGCACGCTCCTGGTGCAAACGCACGTCAGTTATGCCTACATCTTCGTCTTCCTGATCATGGGCACAGCCGCTGCCTGGCTGCTCCACAACCGTGCCAACGATGCCGATCCACTCGCCGCGCTCAAGCAGGGCCTTCGTTCCCGCACCACGTTGGCGGGTGTCGGCGTCATCGCTGTCCTCTGGGCACAGCCGATCATCGAGCAGCTCTTCGTCGAGGGGAAAGGAAACCTGGCGCGGTTGATCAGCAACTCCGGCGGCGGCGAGCTCAGCCTTGGCCCTTCCGATGCTGTTCGAATCGTCTCAGCCGTCGGAGTCCTGCCTCCGTGGTGGGGACGCAGCAGCTACGCGAACACCGTGCCCGTCACGCCCCTCGCGAACGGCGAACTGCTGATCCCTGGGCTGCCGACGCCTGCCCTCGCTGCGCTCACGGTGGTCGCGCTGTTCGCCGCGATCGCCGGCCTCACAGTGCTCAGTCGCCGTGCCGGGCTCCATCGCCAGGCCGCCGCTGGAACGTTGATGCTGGTGGCTGTCGTTGGCACGCTCGTGTCGTTGAGCATCCTGACAATCGGGCAGGTCGGACTCTCACCACACCATGTCCGGTGGATCTGGCCCATGTTGGCCGTTGCGCATGGCGTCCTCTTCTGGTTGGCCGTGACGAATTTCTACGCCAGGAAAGCAGAGATCTCGTCGTCGTGGGCCACGCCGCTCGCTGCCGGCCTCGTGCTCGCCGCTGGTCTGGCGAACCTGCCGTTCCATGCACAACGGTCGGGCCCGGTTGCCGCCTACGATCGCATGCCCGTCATGCGCGAGGTCCGCCCAGGGCTCGACCAGTTTGCGCTGGACGTCGCCGACCGCACACCTGTGTTGTTCGACGTGTCGAATCTCGTCGTGTTCGAGCCGTACAGCGCCACGATGATGATGTGGCTGCAAGAACGTGCCGTCGAGTTCCGCGTCACCGACGATGTGCTTGCCCGTCAGCTCGGTCCGAGCCGTGTTGCCAGCGGTGACGAGTCAGTTCGTGTGTTCCAGCTGCAAGGCACCCCGGCAATCACCTACAACGGACCTGCCTGCCCGGTTGCCGTTGTCAGCGCACTGTCTGACACCAACGAGGTGCGAGCCGCTGCAACTCTCGCTGAAGTGGTCGCCGCCTCCGGCGCTGATCCGGCCGACGTCCTCGATGGACTCACCGATACGCCCAGTTTTGTATCACAAGCCGATGCCGACAATCTCGGCACGTGGGCCTTCACCAGCTACGGCCTCTTCGCCGACGGCCTCCCCTGTACCGACTGACGTTCTCCAGGGGTAGAGGTGACGACGCTGAGACAAGTGCGAGGAGGCTCTTGGGCTTCTGTATCAGGCCGTGAGGATGGCGTAGGTGGCCAGAAGGGGGCCGGCACCGTGGCGATCGCCGGTGAGCGTCGCTTCCATCTTGTTCATCACGTAGCTGAAGCTGAGATGCAGGTCCATGTCGATGATCGCCAAGGAACCGCCCCAACCACCCCAATAGCACGTGCGTGGGTTTGGCAGCGGCAGCATCGGGCCAGGTAGGCCGAAACCCATCCCGAGACGAAGATCAGCACCCAGCAGCACCATGTCCATCCCGTCGGCTTGCACATCGAAGATCCGCTCGAGCCCCTCCGGGGAAATAATCTGCTGGCCGCCTGCGACGCCACCATTTGCGGTGAGCGTGTGGATCGCTGCGACAGAACGAGCATTGCCGTGGCCGCCAGCGGCCGGCACCTCTGCCCGCCGCCACGGGATTGTCGAGGAAAATGCGGCATCCATCGCCGGATTGCTGAACGTGCGCGAGGCAATCGACGACGGATCAACCTCCGGAGCGTTCCGATCGTCGCCGAGTCCGAAGGGTGGTGCGATCACGTGAGCGATACGCGAGTCGTGTTCAGCGCTTGTGCCGATATGGAAGTCGGCACCGAGCGGTCCGGTGATTTCGTCGGCGAAGAACTGTCCAAGTGATCGACCGGTCACCCGATTGACGATTTCGCCGAGCAGATAGCCCTGACTCAACGCGTGGTAACCCGATCCGGAGCCGGGCTCCCACCACGGTGCCTGGGACGCGTGGAGCCCAACGAGTTTGTCGTGGTCAAGCAAATCGCTCATCTCAAGTGGCGCATCCCATCCGGACAGCCCAGCGGCGTGGCCCATAATGTGGCGGGTGGCGATCTGGTCCTTACTGCCGGCAGCGAACTCAGGCCAGTAGGTAGCGACGGGCGCGTACAGGTCGAGTTCTCCCCGGTCGGCTAACAACAGACAACACAGGAACGACATCGTCTTGGTGGTCGACCAGACGTTGACGATTGTGTCTTCGGCCCACGGGCGCTCGCCGTTGTCATATGTGGCCGTGCCGCCCCACAGGTCGAAGACCACCTCACCGTTGACGGTTGCGCAGACGGATGCGCCGACCTCGCCGTGACGCTCCCAGTTGGCTGCGAACGCGTCACGGACGGCCTCGAATCCGGGGGGCGACTGCTCCGTGGATCTCCATGCTCATTTTTCGACCGTAGTGATGAAGCGCTTTGTCGGCCGACCTGGATGCAGAACCGACGTGCCTGATTTAATCGTAAGAACCGTGTGCAGGAACCGAGGACGACGCAAAAGGGACACGACAAAGCCTTCCGGTATTGTCCGGCTGACGCGGTTACCCCTGCTGACGCACGAGGAACACACCAACGGCTCGGTCGCGCACATCGTTGATCGAGTACGGGCTCGTGTCGCCAGCGTGAAAGGCGATGCGCTCGACACCTTCGGCAAATGCAACTGCATCAGCGCCGACACGTACATAGACCAGCGGCAGCGTGTCGATCTCATCAGGTGTCGCCACACGGTCCCGACCCAGCTGGCGGGCGCGGCTCGGGTCATCGACAGCGAGGTCGACGCCGTCGTGGAGTAACTGCGTCATAATCGGCTGCGTATAGGGCTCGCCAAAGCCAATCCCATTCGGGTCGAAGAGCACCGAGCGCGGGGCGTCTGAACGTTCGAAGTAGGCATCGAGCTGCCTCCGCACGTCGGTGATCGACGCTGTTGCCTCGCGGAAAATCAGCGGACCTGACTGGCTGACATACGTCGGTAAGGTCAGCACGAGCGCCACCACACCGAGCCCGGCTAGCCCGTCGAGGCCGAAACCGCACCAACGTTTCGGAACCGCTGCGAGCGCCGCAAGCAGCACCGTATAGGTCAGGAAAATCCCGATAACCCAGATCCAACGGACCTTGTGGGGTGAGATACCGAGAATATCGATCGGCGTAATCACCAGCGTCACGAACGCAACGGCGGACGCCATCATCAGTGTTCGGAATGCAGCGACCACTTCGAAGTTCTCGACGCGTCGCATCTGACGCCAGACCACCGCAACGAGGACCACGACCACGGCGAGCCCACCCAGCGACACACCGAACGAGGCAAGGCCAGGTGTTTCCAGTACGAGCCCTGTCGGTCCTTCAACCCAGGCCGAGCCGGGGATCGAATCGTCGTATCCGGGTCGGCCCCACCACGGCGGCAGTGCCACAACCGCACTCATCATTCGGAGGGCCAGTGGAACCCCGGTGCGCACGCTTTCGAATCCGGTGTCATCTCCCCCACCAGTCCCTGCGAGAAACAGTCGAGTCAGGTTGCCACGGCCCGATCCAAAGAACTGCTCGACCAGGACCTGGCTCCATAACACGACGAAGACACCGCCCGACAGCAGTGCAGGGCGGCGCAAATCGTCGAAGGCTCCCTCACCCGACGCACGTCGATCCCAGAGGATCGACATCACGGCGAAGGCAACCATGGTCGGAGTGATGAAGAGGTAGCTCAGGTGGGTTTGCATCACGAACGATGCGACACCGACGGTCAGCGGGAGCAACGACACCCGACCAGCGACGACTGCCCACACGCTGCACAGCAGCAGCCAAAACGGCAGGAACAGCACGTTGGGCTGCCACGGATCATAGAGCAACTCGCTGCCCATCGTCCACACCATCAGCGCGGTAATCACCTGGGCGCTGACCGCTGCGGTTGCGCCACCGACGCGGCTTGTCACGAAGCCGACCAACCAGACGACAGCAATATTCAGCAGGGCGATAGCGACGGGAATGCCGGCGGATCTACCGAACAGCCGCAGTGGGATCGCCACGACATCGAACAAGAGCGGACCCAGGTGGTCGACATCAATCCCTGTGCTGATCGAAGCAGAAGAAAGCGAGCCGAGCAATGGGTGGTGGCCGGTGAACACATCACCGGCACGAAGTTCGATCAGCGCGTTGTCGTTGACCGGTTCGTAGCCACCGGCAATACCGCGGGCTGCGCTGAAGGCAATGACTAACGATGTCGCTCCCGCGAGCAGCTGCCAACCGAATCGCTGCAGCTGGCCAGCGAGGCGACGTGCCTCCCTCACTGTGAGACGCCAGATGGGCCGATGAACACTGCTGCGTTCTGGTCGAGGTCGAGCAACCGCTTACTCGCCTCGAGCGCCGCGCTCGAGATTCGGTCGTCGATCCGAACCCCGAACAGATTGTTGTCAACGAGCGACACCAAGTCGTCAAGCCCAGTGGCCATGAGATCGGCGATCAGTTCAGTACGCAACATTGCGAACTCTGCGAGCTCGTCGGGGGTGCGGGGTTCAACCGCGGCAATCTCTGTGACTCGGTCGTCGGCGCGCCAGACATCGACGAAGCTGCCAGTCGCCCAGATGATCTCGGCGTCTGCTTCGTTGGCGGTCAGCACCCGCTGCCCAGTCACCGGCACACGCCACGCCTCGTACACCCCGACGTCGAAGCCCAGTCGTTCGAGTTCGTTCACCAGTCCGAAGCCCTGGCTGCCAAAGGAGTGAGCGTCCGTCCAAAAGACCACGTACGTGTCGTTCGGATCGAGGGCGTCAGCCGTCGGCTCGACAACAGCTCCGAGGGTTTCGCCGAGGTACTCCTCGGGATGGTCGGTCCCGACCGCCGCTACAGAGGTCGCAACTGTGCACAGCGCAATGACTCCGACTGCACCCAACAACGCTCGACGCCCTGTTCCTCCACCAGTGGCGTTGAACCAGACGACTGCGGTCCAGGCCGTGGCGATGACGACGAGCACCATGACCGCCCAAGCCCACAGGGTCAGGTAAAACCAGGTGGTCCCGAAGATCCGTGACATCGAGACCCAACTGAGCAACAGCACGGCGCCCGTCACCAGGTGGAGCTGGAGCAGTGCCCGCACGTCTGTGCGGTCAGCTAATTCACGGGCAGCCAGTTGACGGGCGCCGATGACCGCGACAACCCACAACGACAGCACGAGTACCCCAGGAATCCACGTCGCTCCGTTGAGTTGGCCGAGGTCGACGAAGCCGCCGGTTCCGGTCAACATCGTGCCCGCTGCACGGAACACGTTGAGATGTTGCAGCAGCAAGTCGAAGCCGTGAACGAAACCGATTGCTTCTTCGGGCGGATGGCCAAAGTGATCGAGAAGGCGCGTGATGTTGCCGGGAGTCCGACGAATCTGGTCGACCAAGGGTGGGAGCGACAGCGAGGCAAACACCGCAGCAGTGATCAGCAATGCCCGCGGCGGCCCA
>Ga0115004_10002714_pt1 | contig 14550 bp, 18 predicted proteins | sample ArcticOcean_MG_C_10_FD_88737 | JGI IMG/M metagenome (GOLD analysis project Ga0115004, IMG submission 88737) | Marine microbial communities from western Arctic Ocean - ArcticOcean_MG_CB11_90 | ecosystem: Environmental > Aquatic > Marine > Oceanic | place: Arctic Ocean: Canada Basin | collected...
ATTAATCATAGATTTACCAACATGTTTTTATTTATTTTTTTTTCAAAAAAATCAATAATATTTTGAGCTGTTTCTTTCCCCATTCTAATCTTGCATTCATTGGTTAGTGCAGCTGTATGTGGTGATAATATAATTCTTTTATTTTTTAAAAGTGGGTTGTCTAAATTAATTGGCTCATTAGTAAAAACATCAAAACCAGCAGCAAAAATAATTTTTTCATTAAGCGCTTGATTTAAGTCACCTTCATTAACGATGCCACCTCTTGCAGTATTAATAATTACTGAGGTTTTTTTCATAGTTTTCATTTTTTTTAAATTTATTAGATCTTTAGTATTTTTATTCAATGGCATATGGATAGATAAAAAATCTAAAGTTGTTAATGCACTGTCAAAATTATCTACTTTTTTACCACCCATATCGTTTATTATTTTTTCATCAACAAATGGGTCGTAAACTTTAACATTCATATCAAAACCTATGCATTTTTTGATTAAATTTTTCCCTATTCTACCGAAACCAGCTATAAGAATTTCTTTATTGTGTAATTCAAAAGTCTCAAATTTGTTCATATTATTTTTAAAATTACCTATTCTAACTTCATTGTCTAGATTTAAAAAATTTTTTGATATAGTTAGCATTAAATAAAAAACATGTTCTGAAACTGCTACGGCATTTGCAGTTGCAGTAATTAAAAGAGTTATATTTTTCTGTTTTAAATATGAGGTATCAACGTTGTCATAACCTACCCCATGTCTAGAAATAACTTTTAGTTTTGCTGCTTTAGAGAGTAAATTATTTGATAGTTTAGATACTCTTAATGTAACACCGTCATATAGATGAATCTTTTTTAATAAATTTTCTTCGGAAACGTCATCTATAATTTCATATTCAAAGTTTTTATTTTGAATTAATTTTTCTATTCCTTTGTCGTGAATTTTTTGAATAATTCCAATTTTATACATTTTACTTTAAACTAGGTTGGCGGTCCCAAGGGGAATCGAACCCCTCTTTGCAGGATGAAAACCAGCTGTCCTAACCGATAGACGATGGGACCTAATTTTTGTTATTTAATAACAGAAATATCATCAATAATAAACTCTACATTTCTCTGCCCACGCCACTCATTCAGACTTAATTTTCCCGCTATATCGAATAGTTTGATATTTTTCTTTAGTAAGTGAGAACCTAACTGGGTTTCTACGGAGTTAAAACTAATAGCTTTTAACGATGTTGAATCTGAGCCAATTAGAATGATTTTTATATGTTTTTCAGCAATAATCTTTGAATTAACTAGTTTTAGATCTTTAATAACAAATCTAGGCTCAGGATTGCCAGAACCAAAAGGTGCCAATAAATTTATTTTTTCAAAAAATTCAAGATTTACTGCAGATGGTGCTATTTCTGCATCATAATAGTAATTCTTTTTTTCTTCTAAATTAATGTTAATAGATCTAAACTTTCTAAAGACGAACTCTTTAAACTCTTTGATCTTATTTATGTTGATTGAAAACCCAGCAGCCATCTTATGACCGCCACCTTTAGAAAGTAAACCACATTGCACTGCTCCTATAATTACAGAGCCTAAATCAAAACCATGAATAGATCTACCTGAGCCTTTACCTATATTATCATTAACAGAAATTATAATAGTTGGTTTATTAAATTTATCCTTTAACCTAGAGGCTATAATCCCAATAACCCCTTCGTGCCAATTTTCTCCATGAAGAATAATAACAGGATCAGTACTATTTTTATAATCAGTGTTAAGAATTTTGTTTAACAATTCAGTTTCTAAAATTTTTCTTTCTTCATTGTAAGTATTTAAGTCTGCAGCCAATTTAAAAGCATCTTTTGGACTTTGATTTAATAATAAATTTGCTCCATGTGTAGATTTTCCCACTCTACCACCGGCATTAATTCGAGGACCTAAGGCATATCCCAAATCATGTGCTGTTATAGTTTTTTCAATATTACAAACTTCAATTAAAGTTTTTAATCCTAAGTTATTTTTTTTTTTTAAAATTTTGAGACCTTGTTTTACAAAAGCACGATTTATTCCAATTAATGGGACGACATCACAAACGGTGCCTAAAGAAACTAGATCCAATATATTCATTAAATTAGGTTCTTTAATTGAATACTTTGAGAACCAATTTTGATCTCTAAGTCTTTTATTTAAAGCAACCAAAAACATAAAACAAACTCCTGCTGCACATAAATAATTCAACTCCGACCTGTCATCAAATCTATTGGGGTTGACGATCGAATGTGCTGTAGGTAATTTTATTTCAGACTGATGATGATCAAGAATGATTACATCAATTTCTTTTTTTTTGGCGAACTCCATAGGTTCGAATGACAAAGTTCCACAGTCTACAGTAAAAATTAAATTTACACCTAGATTAATAAATTCTAAAAAAGCTTTTTCATTTGGTCCAAATCCTTCCTTTTGTCTATCAGGGATATAAATTTCAAAAGGTATATTTAATAATTCAAAGTATTTTCCTAGTATTGCCGTGGAAGTTGCTCCATCTACATCGTAATCTCCAAAAATACCTATTTTTTCAATATTAATAATTGCATTTTCTGTTCTGGCAATAGCTTTATCCATATCTTTTAAGATGTAAGGATTTGGCAGAATGCTTTTAATTGATGGTTCTAAATAAAACTTAATTTCACTTTTTTTTATTTTTCTTATTGACAGAAGTTTAGCAACTATCTCATCTAAAAAAAAATTTGTTTTATAAAATTTAACATCTTCAGAACTGAATTCTTTAGAAATCCAATTCTTGCCACTTACAGAAATTGAATTCATTTTTTATGTGTTCTGGTATTTGTTTTATTTATTTTTTGACTTTTGTGTAGAGCCAAAGTTGTAACTTCAAATTTATCAACAAAATTTTTTACACCTTTAGCGAGATCCCCCGATGTAACTCCGCTTGCACAAAAAATAACATCACCTTTAACCATTTCATCAATGTTATATTTTTTTTCAAATTCAGTAATTCCAAGTTTTTTGGCTCTAACAGTTTCTTTGGCATCTAGAATTAATCGACCCTGTATTTGTCCGCCCAGACATGAAAGTGCAGCGGCAACTATTACACCTTCTGGTCCACCTCCTGTACCCAAATAAATATCATTTTGTGGGTTTGCTCCTATTACAGATAAGCCACCAGCAATGTCTCCATCTGTTATAAAGTTTATTTTAACACCAATTCGATCAAGTTCTTTTACTATGTGCTGATGTCTAGATCTTTTCATCACACATGCGATTAATTCTGATGGTTTTTTATTTTTTGCGTCTGCGAGTAAATTAATATTTTTTTGTACGCTATTGTCTAAATCTAATAAATTTTTAGGTAAACCTGATCCTGTTATAATTTTTTCCATATAAGTATCAGGTGCAGACAATAAATTTCCTTTCTCCGCTACTGCCAAAACAGAAAAAGCATTAGGTAACCCTTTTGATGTAAATGTAGTTCCTTCTAAGGGGTCTACAGCAATGTCAAATTCTGGACCTCTATTAGTACCAACCTTCTCACCTATGTGTAGCATTGGCGCTTCATCCATTTCACCCTCTCCAATTACTATGGTTGCATTCATTTCTATCTTGTTTAGTTCTTGTCTCATCATGTCAACAGCTCCTCTGTCAGCTGAAATTTTATCACCTTTACCTATAAAGTGAGACGCACCATAAGCGCCAAACTCTGTAGCCTTTATAAACTTATCTAAAAAAAAATTTTCTATTGTCATTATACGTTTTCAATTCTAATAATCTTAGGAATATTTATTATATAGTTTTTTCTTTTTAGAATTAACAAAAGTTTTATAAAAGAAGAGTTTTTCGCTTCATGGGTAGTCATTATAATTGAAGCATTTTTTTTATTTATAGTTGGGTTTTGAATTAATCTTTTTACTGAAATTTTATTTTCTGCCATAACTTTTGTTACATCTGATAATATTCCATGTCTGTCTTTTACATCTATTCTTAGGTATGCAGAAAATTTTTTATTATTTATGTTTTCAAATGCTAAAATTTTTCTTTTTTTATTAGGTAAAGCGAAAGGAAATTTAATATTTCCTCTTAGTACAGAGCATAAATCAGAGATTAATGATGAAGTTGTTGGTCCTGGTCCTGCACCGTCACCCTGTAATACAGTTTTCCCTACTGGTTTTGACTCTACAATTACTGCGTTAAGTACACCATCAATTTTGGCAATATAGGAGTTTTTCTTAATAAGTGCTGGGTGCACTCTTTGAATAATTTTATTTTTAACAGTCTCAGCTACGCCAATAAGCTTTATTTTGTATCCTAGGTTGTTTGCATTAGTAATATCTATTTGATCGACGTTTTTAATTCCCTCAACTAGTATTGTCCTATTGTTAATAAAAGAATTAAAAGCTAAAGCCGTTAAAATTTTTAATTTTGAAGCAACATCATCTCCATTTACGTCAGAAGTAGGATCTGACTCTGCATAACCTAATTTCTGTGCTTTTAATAAAGCATCCTTATATTCAAGTTTATCTCCATCCATAGAAGACAAGATGTAATTTGAAGTTCCATTCAATATGCCATAGATTTTATTAATATTATTTGCAATTAGTCCTTCTTTGATTGCTCGTACGATTGGTATTCCACCGCAGACAGCTGCTTCAAATTCGAAATTTACTTTATTTTTTTCTGCAATTTTAGAAAGTATGTCACCGTACTTAGCTACTAGCGCTTTGTTTGCTGTAATAACATGTTTTTTATTTTTTAAGGCTTCAAAAACTAATTTTTTTGCTGGTCCTTCTGCCCCACCGATTAATTCTACAATAATATCAACTTCTTTTATTTTAGTAGAAGATAGAAAATTTTTTAACCAAATCTTCTTTGGTGGCATAATATTTCTTTTTTTGGTAAAAGATTTCGCAGACACAAAAAGAATATTCGGTATTGTATTAGTTTTGTTAAATATAGTATTCTTATTTTTAACTAAATAGTCGTAGAAATAAGAACCTATATTTCCTAAACCAACAACAACAATGTTCATTTGTTTTTTCATATAAAATTATTTAGAAGTAATATCAGGAAAATCTTTTTTTTGACCCTCTCTAGTAAGCAGCTCTGAAATTTTATCAATATCACAGTCAATTATTTTATTACACAGACTTATATTTTTTTGTTTACCCAGATTAATAATGCTTGGCCTATTGTTGGCATTATTATTTTCATATACTTGGGATGTTTTTTCAGTTTTTTTTTCTACTATTCCTGATTGTGCATGATTATCTTTAATTGTGTTAACAAAAGAAGTTTCTTTTTTAATAATATTTTTCTTTAGTTTTAGTAATTTTTTTTTGTCTTCCAATTTTTTAATTTCTCTCTCTTCCTTTATACGAATTTTTTCTGCTTTAAGAAAAAGTTTTTTCTCTTTTTTGCTAATACCGCTCTCTTTTTTTTGTGTATCAGTAATTTTTTTTTTTTCGTATAAAATAACAGTATTTAATTTAACTAAATCTATAGTTTTTTTTTTATCTTTTTTTTTCTCAAGCACTTCAACAGTTAAATTTTCAGCGAAATAATTTTTAAACTCTTTCTTTTCAATGCATTTTCGTTCACCACATATGTATGTTTGATTGGTAGAGCCACAAGACACTAAACTTATAAAAAAAAAAATATATATATATTTCATTTTAATCCCAAATGTTCTTTAAAACCATATATAATATTCATATTTTGTATTGCTTGACCGGAAGCGCCTTTCACAAGATTATCTATTGCTGAAAAAATTACTATTTTATTTTTGTATCTTGTTCTGCATATTGAAATCTCACAATCATTAGTGTTTAAAACATTTCCACTTCCAATTGGTGTGTTAATTTTTAACAACCTAACAAAAATATTTTTAGAATGAAATTTTTTAAGTTCTTTGTATATTTTTATAATTCCAATATTTTTTTTAGTTTTTAGATATATTGTAGAAAGAATTCCCCTGAATATTGGAAGTAAATGTGGATTAAAGTTATATTCAAGTTTATTTTTTGAAATTTTATTAAACTGCTGATCGATTTCAGACATGTGTCTATGTCTTTCAATACCATAAGCAAATATGGAATTTTCAATATTTTTATGTGTAAATTTAGATTTGTAATTTTTACCAGCACCTGAATAACCAGATTTAGAATCTATTATAATATTTTTTGTGTCTATTAAATCTTTTTTAATAAGAGGGATAAGTGGTAATTGTATAGAAGTTGGATAACAACCAGGGTTAGCTATAATTCTATATTTTGCTATTTTATTTCTAGTAAATTCAGGAATTGAGTAAAGAGATTTCTTAATTAGTTTTTTTGCGCTATGATTTATAGAGTACCATTTTTTATATTCTTTTGTACTGTCTAATCTAAAATCTGCAGATAAATCGATAAATTTTAGATGACTATGTTTGAAAAGTTTTTTTGTTATTTTCTGAGCCGCTCCATTAGGTAATGATAGATATAACAGATCAACTTTGTTCCATTTTACCTTACCTAAGGTTGATATTTTAGGAAGTTTTTTTTTTATTCTATTGTCAAATTTCTGAATATTACTCCCAATATTTTTTTGGGCACATAAATAAGAAATTTTTATTTTAGGGTGTTTAGAAAGATAGTAGACAAGATCTAATCCAACATATCCTGTAGCCCCAGCGACTGCTACGCTTAGTTTATTTTGTAACATAAAGATTTATACCATTGTTGGTATAAATAATAAATTTAAATGATTTATCTTTTAGAAAATTGGAAGCTTCTTCTCGCTTTTTTATGACCGTATTTTTTTCTTTCAACTACTCTTGAATCGCGTGTAGTTAATTTCTCTTTTTTAAGTGCTTGCTTTAAAGTGCCATCATGTAAGACCAATGCTCTTGATATGCCGTGTATTATAGCTCCAGCTTGACCTGATAAACCACCACCTTTTACGGACGCTCTAACATCGAATGAAGTAGCCATATTAGATATTTCTAATGGACGTATAACGATAATTTGATGTACTGGTCTTTTAAAATACTCATGCATATTTTTTCCATTAACATAAATATTTCCAGAACCTTTTTTAACCCAAACTTTCGCAATAGATCTCTTTCTTCTGCCTGTAGCATATTTAGAGTCTTTAAAATCTAATTTAATTTTTTTTGGCTTAATCTTTGGTGTGACAGCTTGCGTTTCCATTATTTGTTCACTGTATTTTTTTTGTTTAAATCTTTAAAATTTATAACTGTTGGATTTTGAACTTCATGAGGATGTTTTTCACCTTTATAAATTTTTAATTTTGTTAGTTGTTTTTTTGCCAAAGGTCCGCCGGGTAACATTCTTTTTACGGCTAATTTTAGTATTTCATGTGTTTGATCTTTTTCTGTTAGTCTGGCTGGGGTGTTCTCTTTTATCCCACCTGGGTGTCCAGTATGTCTATAATAAATTTTATTAGTATGTTTTTTACCAGTAAATTTCATTTTTTCAATATTTGTAACCACTATAAAGTCACCGTTATCCATATGAGGATTAAAAGTTGCTTTATTTTTTCCTCTAAGCACTTTTGATATATATGAAGCTAATCTACCTACAACAGCATTTTCTGCGTTAATAAGGTACCAATCATTTTTAATTTCTTTTTTTTTTATAAATGGGGTCATCTAAATTATGGCGATAAGTACTAATAAAGCTTAATAAAGTCAATTGAATTTACTTTATATGTTAAATAAATTGGTAGATATATCCTTGTATTAAGATGGATTCACACGATGATAAAGACTTATAATTGATAGTATTAAAAATATACTGGAAATTTGATGCATTGAAGCTAAGTAAAAATTTGCACCTGAAACTAAAACAAAAATACCTAATATGACTTGGATAGTTATTATTCCCATATAAAATAAATATGGTGTATAAAAATTAATTTCGTGGTTCTTAAAAATTGTAATCCCAAGATAAATAGATAATAAAAAAATTAAATACGCAATGTTTCTATGAAAAAATTGTGTTGTACTGGGATTATCAAAATTAAAAAAGTTATTAAAGTTAACATCGTTAGGAAAATAACTTCCATTCATTAAAGGCCATGTTTGGTAAATTTTACCTGCATCAAGGCCAGACACAAATGCACCTAATATAATTTGAATAAACAAGAGAATTAACAAAATCTGTAAAGAACTATATTTATTTTTTATAAAGAAGAATTTTTTTTTTGTTTTGTTGTAAGAATTCAATATTATCCAAAATAAACATGAAAATATTGAAAATGCTATAATCAAATGTATTGAAAGGCGATAATGACTAACAGAGGTATTTTCGATTAAGCCACTTTTAACCATATACCAACCTACTGTTCCTTGTATCAAAATTAATGCAAATATGTTCGTTAATCTAATAATCAGATATTTCTTTAAAATATTTAAATAAAGAAAAAATAAAAATGGAATCAGAAAAAAGAGTCCTATAAAACGCGCAAGTAATCTATGCGCGTATTCCCAAAGAAAAATATATTTGAATTCTTCCAAACTCATGCTGCTGTTTAACAATAAATATTGAGGAATTTCTTTATAAGAATTAAAGTATTTTAACCATTCATCTGAACTGGTGGGTGGAATTACGCCCTTAAATAACTCCCATTCAGTAATCGAAAGGCCAGAATTAGTCAGTCTGGTTAAGCCACCAACTACAATAATTAAAGCAATTAAAATAGTCAGAACTATTAACCAAAAATGAAAAAGAGCATTGTAATTTTTATTTTTTAACATAAGAAAATTAATATATAATTTATTAATAAATTATAAATAAAATAAATGTCGCTATGATTAGTCCTAAAATAGTAAAAATTAGAAAAAAACTCGATCAATTAGACCTAAAGCTTTTGTTAAGTATCAAGAAGCGTACTAATTTAGTTAATCAAATAGTTAAATTAAAGAAAAGTAGGAAAGAAGTTGTTGATAGAAAAAGAATTAAATTTATCTTAGAAAAAATAAAAAAAAAATCTGTAAAACTTAAAATAGACCCCAAAATAACCCTTGGTATATGGAAGGGTATGATCAATTCTTTTATTAAATACGAATATAAAAAATTTAAAAAGTAAAAATTATTTACTATGCGGTGGTAATTTTTTTTCTATAAAAATTTCATGTTTTCTTGTAACTGGATTATATTTACTAACTTTTAATTTGTCTTTAACTTTTTCACCTTTAGTGGGTTTTTTCGCGTAATAAAAGAAAGCACTGTTAGGATTTGCTTCCGGTACAAGTCTAACTTTAATATGTGTTTTTTTTGCCATTTAATTTTTTTATTCTATTTAAGATTTTTTTAGATTTATTTATAACCAAATTTCTATAATAGACTGCTTTTATACTTAAAGATTTTGTCTCGTCAAGAGATTTAAAATTTTCATTCATAACCCTTTTAGCTCCATTTAAGGTCATACCCTGTTCTTTTAAAAGAAAATAAATTTTTTCTACAACTTCAATATCTTTAATTGAATAATACCTTCTGCCGCCAGCTAAAATAGTTGGTTTTAACTGTTTAAATTTAGTTTCCCAAAACCTCAATGTATGAGTTAATGGTTTACTGTTTTTTTTATTAACCAGTCCAAATTTTAATGCAACGTCAGAAATACTGGATAATTTAGTTTTACTTTTTAACATCGTTATTAATTTTTGATTTTAATTTTTCAGAAATTTTAAATGTGACAACATTTCTCGCGTCAATTTCATATTCTTTATTATTTTTTGGATTTCTTCCTAATCTCTTATTTTTTTTTTGTAGATTAAAAGTTCCGAAGTTTGCAATTTTTACATATTTTTTTGAATTTAAATTAAAGATTATTACTTCTAATAAGTCATCAAGTATTTGAGATATGTAGGATGAAGGAATGCCAATCTCTGTAAAAATAATTTTAATGATATCTTTTTTCTTGGTATTATTTCTATTTTGAATTTCCATTGACATGACTCATATTGTGCTTAATTTTGTTCATTAAATCACCTTTTATTATACGATAACACAAATCTATTGAATGATAAAATCCTACTGCGTCAGTAGAACCGTGACTTTTAACAACGGGTCCCTTTAAGCCTAAAAATATTGCACCATTAAATTTCCTAGGATCTAGTTTAGATTTAAATTTTTTTAAAGCACTATATGAAAAAATTAAGGAAAATTTTGAAATTAATGTTTCAGACAATGATTTTTTTAATGAGTCAGTTATAAATTTTGCAGTTCCTTCTGCAGTTTTTAAGGCTATGTTACCAGTGAAACCGTCGGTAATAATTACATTGGAATCTCCATCGGTAATCCTGTTACCTTCAATAAAACCGTTAAAATCAAAATCTCCATATTTGCTGATTTCTTTTAATCTAGAAAATGTTTTTTTTAAAGTATCAGTTCCTTTTATCTCCTCTGAGCCAATATTTAATAATGCAACTTTTGGAGTGTCGTGTAAGAAAAGAGCTTTATACAAAGCAGCACCCATTTCAGCAAAATCTACAAGATTAGTATCGTCACATTCTACGTTCGCACCAAGATCTAAAACAACATTCATATTTTTTTTATTCGGCCACAACCCAGCTAAGGCCGGTTTACTTACAGACTCAATAGTTTTTAATAGCATTCTAGAAATAACAAAAAGAACACCTGTGTTTCCAGCCGAAAGAGTAATATCTGAATTAGATTCAATTTGAGAGTTTATAGAGTTCCACATGCTGCTATCTTTTGAGTTTTTGATTGCAGCCAAAGGTGTTTCTTCATCTGAGACAACAGATGTTGAGTTAAAAATCTTATAATCATCTTGAAAAATATTGTGTTTCTTTAGTTCTGTTTTAATTAAATTTTCATCACCATAAAAATTAAAAAAAAAATCTTTTTTTTTCTTATTTTTATTAAAAAAAATAGATACACCTTCAATAGTTTTATTTGGGGCATTTTCACCACCCATTGCATCTATAGCAATTATAATTTTTTTACTCATTATTTATGATTTTTTTAGGGCTAAATATCTAAAACTTTTTTACCGTTATAGAAGCCAGTTTTTAAATCAACATGATGGGACAATCTATATTCACCACTTTTTTTATCTTCAACTATATTTATAGATTTAACTCGATGATGAGATCTTCTCATGTTTCTTTTCGATGGAGTAGTTTTTCTTTTAGGAACAGCCATTTGTATTTTTATATTTAAAATTAATTTGCCCTTTTAACATGTTAACATTCCCTAATTCAAAGCAATAATGAAAAAAATTTCTGAAATACAACTCTATACCGTCGATTAATTGCTTATTATCCATTGTTTCAGTGTGAAAGTAAGTTTTTAAGACATTCTTGTTAATTAAAAATTTATTGTGATCTTTTTTTTTAATTTTTAATAAAATATCGTAAAGTATGCGTGTTAATGTTTTCATTTTTTTATTCACAGCAATATCACCGTATCCCAACTCTCTAATATGGTATTCAATATTCATAAAAATGTTATCAAAAATTTCTTGAGGAAATTCAATTTTTTTTTCTTTAAAAACTATTAAAATTAACGAGAAGTGAACAAAAATTAGATTAATCCTAGTTTCAAAATTATCTTTTAACGTTAATTTTTCGTAAAAAAAAATATTCCGTGATAATTCAACTAATTTGTTATACAGAGGATTATAATGAGTTTTATAAAAAGAAAACATACTAGTGTTCTGTATATCATAATTTTCTCATTTTTTTTATATAACTGTCAATTAAAAGAGCCAAAGAAACCGCACGGGGTAAATTTTTTAGAAAATAGAGAAAAAGTCTTGATAGTAGGAAAAACTAATAAAAATGATGTTATTAAAATAATTGGAAACCCACATTCCACTTCACTAACAAATGGTGATGTATGGATTTATTTTGAAAGAACTATAGTAAAGGGTAAACTAATCAAACTTGGTAAAAACATATTAAAGGAAAATAATATTTTACAACTAAAATTCAATAAATATGGCATTCTATCAAAAAAAATAATTTTAAATAAAGAACAAATGAATAAAGTAAATTACTCAAAGAGAGAGACTAAAAATGATATTACTCAAAAAAGTTTTGTAGGAAAGTTTCTTTCCAGTATAAAACAAAAAATGTACGGAAGTAGAAAAAAATAATTAGTGAGCTATTATAGCTAGTAAAAGTAGTGCAACAATATTAGTTATTTTAATCATTGGATTTATTGCCGGTCCAGCAGTATCTTTATACGGATCGCCAACTGTATCACCTGTAACTGCTGCTTTATGAGCCTCGGAACCTTTTCCACCAAAATTACCATCTTCGATATATTTTTTTGCATTATCCCATGCACCGCCACCGGCTGTCATAGAAATTGCAAGAAACAAACCTGTAATGATAACACCAAGTAACATTGCACCTAATGTTGACAGCGCAGCACTAATTCCACCAATCGGTAAAATAATGAAATACAATAGTACGGGAGATAAGACCGGTAAAAGAGAAGGAATAATCATTTCTTTAATTGCAGCTTTAGTTAGTAAATCAACCAATCGACCGTAATCAGGTTTTCTTGTCCCTTTCATTATGCCTGGAATTTTCTTAAATTGTCTTCTAACCTCAACCACTACAGCGCCACCGGCTCTTCCAACTGCTTGCATACCCATTGACCCAAAAAGATAAGGCAACATTCCTCCCACTAATAAGCCAACGACCACAAATGGGTTTGATAAATCAAAACTTACCTCTATACCTTCAAGTGCAGAACCTTTAACACTGGAGAAAAATTTAATATCTTCAGTATAAGCAGCAAATAAAACTAAAGCCCCTAAACCCGCTGAACCTATAGCGTAACCTTTTGTGACTGCTTTTGTGGTATTTCCAACTGCATCAAGTGCGTCAGTAGTTTTTCTCACAGATTTAGGTAGTTTTGCCATCTCTGCAATACCGCCAGCATTGTCAGTAACCGGTCCATAAGCATCTAAAGCCACAACCATACCTGTTAAAGCGAGCATAGATGTTACCGCAATTGCTATTCCAAAAAGACCAGCGATACTATTCGTGTACAAAATACCTATTACTATAATTAAAGCTGGTATTGCTGTAGCTTCCATAGAAACTGCTAAACCTTGAATAACATTTGTACCATGTCCTGTTGTCGATGATTGGGCAATTGATCTGACAGGTCTATAATTTGTACCTGTGTAATATTCTGTAATCCATATTAGCAAACCAGTTATTACTAACCCGGCAACTCCACAAATATATAAATCTAAACCGGTAAAACTTTTGTTTGATGAATTAAATACAGTTTCTAATCCTAAAACAGAGTCAGTTACGGGATATAAAATAATAAGAGATAAAACAGCTGTTACAATAAAACCTTTATAAAGTGCGTTCATAATATTTTTGGTTTTACCAAGTCTAACAAAAAATGTACCAGCTATAGAAGTAAGAATACAAGATCCTCCAATTGCTAACGGGTAAACCATCATGTTTGAATTACTAGTAAAAAAAATTGAAGCTAAAACCATTGTAGCAACTATTGTTACCGCATAAGTTTCAAATAAATCTGCTGCCATACCGGCACAATCACCAACATTGTCACCAACGTTGTCTGCTATTACAGCAGGATTTCTCGGATCGTCTTCAGGAATGCCAGCTTCAACTTTACCAACTAAATCTGCACCAACGTCAGCTCCTTTGGTGAATATTCCACCTCCTAGTCTCGCAAAAATAGAGATTAGTGAAGCTCCAAATCCTAAGGCTACTAATGCATTTATAATTTCTCTGCTATCAACATTTAAATCAATTAAAATCAAATAGTAAATTGCAATTGACAATAAAGCTAAACCCGCAACAAGTAATCCAGTTATTGCACCAGATTTAAATGCCATTGTTAATCCAGATTGTAAGCTTTTTCTTGAAGCCTCAGCTGTTCTAACATTTGCTTCTACTGAAATTAACATCCCAAGATAACCTGCTATACCTGAGAGTGCTGCGCCAATAAAATATCCCAATCCAACCAACGGGCTAAAAAAATAACTTACAATTGCCAGAACAACAACACCTACGATAGCGATGGTTGTGTATTGTCTTTTCAAATAAGCTTTGGCACCAATTTGAATTGCTTCAGCAATTTCTTGCATTTTAGCATTTCCAGGACTTGCTTTTAAAATTTGTTTAGATAGTAAATAGCTATAAAAGACTGCTATTAAGCCTGTAAAAATTATTACGTAAAGTAGTTCGTTAACTGAATTCATAAGATTTTGCATAAATGTCAAAAAAAATCATTAAAGGCAAGGAATACTTTGCTATTCTGTTAATTAAAATATGAATGCACTAAAGAGGTTTTCGTATGCTTTTAGCTATTTTATCCAAAATTGCGTTTAAAAATTTGATTTGGGCTTTTTCAAGGAAAAACTCTGATGTTTTCACGTATTCATTAATTATAACTTTTGTGGGGTTGTTATGTTTGTACATAAGCTCGAAAATACCAGCAAATATGATAATTTTTAATAATTTATCTGTTCTTTTTAGATCGAGATCATCGGGTATATATTTTTTAATTGTCTCTACTATTAAA
>Ga0115004_10002717_pt1 | contig 14542 bp, 14 predicted proteins | sample ArcticOcean_MG_C_10_FD_88737 | JGI IMG/M metagenome (GOLD analysis project Ga0115004, IMG submission 88737) | Marine microbial communities from western Arctic Ocean - ArcticOcean_MG_CB11_90 | ecosystem: Environmental > Aquatic > Marine > Oceanic | place: Arctic Ocean: Canada Basin | collected...
GGTGGAATAGTTGTTGATGGTGGAAATTTTGATTGGATTAAAGATCGAAAAAGACAGCCATTATTAAACGAACCAGATCAAAGTTATGGTGGAGCAATTTGGACCGATGCAGTTCCTGTTCTAACGGGAGCTAACATTCCATTCATAATAAGATTTAGAGTAGTTTTGCTTAGAGATACAGGAGCACCACTAGCACCGTTCAACGCTTGGCAAATCATACAAGGTTTGGAAACTGTTGGTCTTAGAATGAAGCAACACTGTAGTAATGCAGAAAAGGTTATAACATTTTTGGAAACTCAGAAAAAAGTTAAAAATGTTATTTACCCTACCAATCACCAAGGTGAAATTAAAGAAAGAGCTAAGAAATACTTGAGTGGTGGGAATGGAGCATTAGTTGGAGTAGATTTAGGAACTGTAGAAGCAGGAGCTAAATTTATTGACAGCTTAAAGATGCTTTATCACGTTGCTAATATTGGTGACGCTAGAAGTTTAGCAATTCATCCAGCAAGTACTACACACAGTCAACTTTCTCCAGAAGAACAGTTAGCTGCAGGCGTAACACCTGGTTACGTAAGACTTTCAATTGGTATCGAGCACCCAGATGATATCATTGCAGACATTAAGCAAGCTCTAGCTGCTTAATTATTTGATTTATAGCCTCATTTAATTATAGTGAGGCTATAAAATGATCAAACAAATCAAATCTTCAGAAATTAAAAATTTTCTAACTGACAATAAAAATGTTGAACTTTTAGATGTTAGAACTCAAGATGAATGGGACAATATCGGAAGGCCCGATGGTGAGAAATTAAATTTAAAAACTCATTTTGTAACCATTGTTAGATCTCCTGATCCTGTTGCAAACAAAGATTTTGTTCAAGGAGTTAAAAGTAAAATTGATCCTAGTAAACAGCTTTTAATTATGTGTAAAGCTGGCGGTAGATCAATGATGGCTGCACAGTTACTTTCTCAAGAAAATATAATTTGTATAAACATCAGTGATGGCTTTGAGGGAAATGGTGAAAACGCTGGTTGGAAAAATGAAGGTTTACCCTCTAAATAAGTATTGATCCAAAAATTTAATTTTAATTTCTTTTATTTAAAGCAGTTTGAACGTCAAAAGCAAGTTCCATAATTGATTTTTTATTTTTAACTATATTTTCTTTTTTTTTCTGAACAAAGGTTAAATTTTTAGATTTTATTGTTTTTTTTGCAGCATCGATTTTAAATTTTGTGTTGTAAACTTTTCCCTTAAATATAAAATAGTCTTTTCCCTCTTTTCTTGCTTCAGCAAAAGCTTGGCCTCTAGTACTAATCATGGTTTCAGTTGCTTTTTTTGCAAGCTCGCCATTCTTGATTAAAGGCATCTTTTTTAAAATATTTTTTGTTTTATTTTTTATCTTAGCTTTCGTAAGTGCAACTTGCTTTTTTGCAATTGCGCAAGCTTCTGAGTTTGTTTTCTCAATAAAAGATATGCAACGTTTTTTCTCTTTGTTAGGATTTTTTTCTTCAGCGTAAGCTAAGGCATGCTGCATAGGGCTTTTTCCGGTTTTTTTTTTAACTCCATAGTTTATTGCTGATGATACCGTAGAATTTATTATATTTCCTCCTTGCGCAAGTGACGTAGCAGGACCAAGCAGGGCCAACCCTTCGACACAACCAACTAAAAGAAAAGTTGACGATATTAAAAAAAATATTTTTTTCATTTAATTTTATGTATTTTTGATTCTTAGCTAAATTTAAGCCTTTAATATCATTTTGTATGAAAAAAAAAAGCAATTAGATGTTGTGAAATATTTTGTATAGCACAACCTGTAATAGTAATATGTAAGTAGGTTTGTTCTTTAGGGTTTCCCCTCCAGGTAGTTTTTAATCTAAATACTTAATTTTAGAATTCTCATTTATGGAGAGTTGCAAAGATAAAGCAAGTTCTTTTGAGGGCTTGAAAGCTATTTTTTCTTTTGATCTTAAGCAAACTTCTAAATCTTTTTTGCTTCTAACCGATGGGCAAGGTTTATTTAATTTTTGATTTTCTTTTTTAACGTAACCTAAAGCATGTCCCAAAGGAGTTTTACCTGTCCTTTTTTTTATCCCATAACTTGCTGCAGTTTGCAAAGAAGATTGAACTATTTTTCCATTTGTGGCTCCGCCAAATATAGCAACAGTTTCTACGCACCCAACTAATAAAAACATTGATGTTATTAGGATAAATATTTTTTTCATAAAATTTAAAATTCGTACTCAATTACTGTTATTTGTTTAATTAAACCTTCTATTAAGTTAAATAAAAACTATTAATCTGATCATATTGAGTAATTTAACACAACCTTAAATTGTATAATTTTTTATCTACTACAACATAGAGTGTTTTTTTTTTTTTCTATCCTATTAGAGCTACATCAACTCTAACCAGTGCATTCAAAATTACAAACGGATTAGCAACAGTTACAATAATTTTTGCAACAGACTATGGCTTAAACATTGGTGATATTATTTTATGTGATCGATCTTATAGGTTTACCTGCTAAACAGGAATCAAGGTTTTCTAACATTTGAGTATAGAATAGAGTGTAGTTTTCTGCGGTCACGTAACCAAGATGAGGTAGAAGTAACGCGTTTGGCAAAAATCTTAACTTATGATCTTGTGGAAGTGGTTCTTTATCGTAAACATCTAGACCTGTGCCTGCTATAGTTTCATCTTCTAATGCTTTGACTAGATCTAGTTCGTTGATAATTGGTCCTCTGGACGTGTTGATAAGAAAAGCTGTTTTCTTCATTAGTTTAATCTCTTTTTGAGTAATTAAATTTTTATATCTGTCTCCTAGAACAACATGAATTGAAATAATATCTGAATTGGAAAGAAGGTCCTCTTTTGACATGGGTAAAACGCCCATTTTATTAGCATGCGTTAGATCTAAATTTTCACTCCAAGCAGAAACTTGCATTCCAAAAGCTTTACCAATAGTAGCCATTTGAGTTCCTATCTTACCAAGACCGATTAGCCCAAGCATTTTACCCTTGAGCTCTAAACCAATGCTAGTTTGCCAGTATCCTTGAAACATATTGTCGACTTCTTGTTTTAGATTTCGAACTAAACCCAGTATTAAAGTCCACGCGAGTTCTGCTGTGGGGTTGGAATTAATTTCAGTTCCACAAACTGTGATATTTTTTTTTTTTTTAGCCTCAAGGTCTATCACTTTGTTTCTCATGCCACTTGTCATTAGATATTTAAGATTAGGTAAGCTTTCTATTAAAGATTTAGTGATTGGTGTTCTTTCTCTCATGATTAAAAGTGCGTCAAATTCTTCTAAGGCCACACCTGCTTCGGCTTCGCTTAAAAAAGGTTCGTTAAAAATTTTAAAATCATATTTATCTTTATAATTCTCCGTCTCAACAATATGCTCAAAAGCATTTTGATAGTCATCTAGTATTGCAACTTTAATCATTTTTTTTTCGGTTTGATAAATAAATACCTGATACTATAAATCCAGCACCAATGAAATGGTACATTTGAAACTTTTCCTTAAGCAAAACTATTGCTAATATCACACCAAATACTGGCATAAGATGTAAAAAAATACTAGCTCTGTTGGGGCCAATTAGCTCTATTGCTTTGTTCCAAGAATAATAAGCACCGATAGATGCAAAAAGTGTAACAAAAGATAAAATTAAAAAAAAGGCTTTGTTAAATTTAATTTCTTTTCCGTACATTTGCTCGCCAATAAATTGTGGTATTAAAAATATTAACCCTATTGAAGCTAAAATTTCAACTAAACCTAATGTTGAAAATGGTAATTTGTTTTTCTTTAGTAGGCTAGAGTATAGAGCCCAACAGAAAACCGCAAGAAGCATCCATGCATTACCTTTGTTAAAGTTTAAATTTAAAATTTTACTTAAATCTGCATTTGAAAAGATTATCAAAACACCAGTAAAAGAGACTATTAAACCTAAAAGTTGGAAAAAATTAAATTTTTCCACTCCTAATATTGAAGATAAAAAAAGAACAAAAACAGGAATTATTGATATCATCAATATTGTGTCTATTGCTTGAGTATAGTTTAGAGCTAAGTAAACTAATGAATTAAACGCACTTACGCTAGTAATAGCTAATATTGTTAAATAGATAATATTTTTTTTAATTAATTTTATATTTAAAAATATTTCTTTATATGTAAATGGAAATAACAACACCCACACTAAAGACCACCTTAAAAAATTTAAAGTAAGCGGCGGAACTTCGAATAGATAAGCAAACTTACCTATTATAAAGTTAACTGACCAAATAAGTGTAGTACAGACCAATAGTGCGTAAGCTAAATATTTTTTTGACAAAATAGTTTCTAGTTAAATCTTGAAGAATTGTAGGGATCCAAATTTAAATTTGTACTTTCTTCCGCAACTATTCCAGATACAACTTTCCCAGTAATTGCACCGAGCGTCCAACCTAAATGGTGGTGTCCGAAAGCATAAACAATATTTTTATTATTTTGTGAAGGACCAATGACAGGTAAAAAATCAGGTAATGTTGGTCTAAATCCTAGCCACTCATCATCATGCTCATCAAGTGCGGGCAATAGTTCTTTTGCGCATCGTATTATGTAATCAATTCTTTTTTTTGAAGGTGGGTTATTTAGCCCCCCCAATTCAACCGTACCAACTGCTCTCATGCCTTGATTCATTGGCGTTAAACCAAACCCCCTATCTAAATTAATAACTGCTCTAGACAAGAGATGGTCCATACCTTTGAAGTGAACATGATACCCTCTTTCTGTATCCAAAGGGATATTTTCACCTAATTGATCTGTTAATTTTTTGGAGAATGCTCCACATGCAATAACTGATTTTTCAAAAATATATTTTTTTGAATCTGTGTTAATTGAAGTTTCTTGTGAATTTATTTGTTTGATTTGATTAACATTTTCTTTAATAAATTTTCCGCCTTTTTTAATGTATAGATCAAATAATCTTTTTGCAATTTGATAAGGATCTCTAGCGTGCCAAGCATAGTCAAATAAAACACCACTATCAAATATAGGTTGTAAATTTGGCTCTAAATCGGAGATCTCCGCCTTTGAAACTGGAGTTTGTTTTACGCCAAGATCTTCCCTAACTTTCATTTCTAGTCTTCTACTTTTTAAATTCTCATCGGTCCAACCGTAGAGAATACCTCTTCTCTCAACAAGACCAGTGGTATCTATTTCTTTAAAAAGTTCATCATAAGCATCTAGAGATAAATCAAGAATTTGATGCATATATTTAGCGGTGTGAAGCATGGATTTTGTATTGCAGTTTTTAACAAAATTAAAAAACCACGGAAGCATTTTTGGAACATAATTCCATTTTAAGGCTAATGGTCCATAAGAACTAAATAACATTTTAGGAATATTAACTAGAATATCAGGTCTATTGAATTGTAAAACTGCATAAGGGGAAAAATGACCAGCATTACCATATGATGCCATTCTAGCTGGATCTTGTTTGTCAAAAATTGTTACAGGAATGTTTTTTTTTAATAACTGCAAACCAATACATATTCCTTGAATGCCTGCCCCAACAACACCAGCTGATTTACAAATATATTTGCTCATGCAAACTTGTACTCTAAAAAAAAATTAAATTGTAGTGTGATACTTTGTGCAAGAAAAACTTGCAATTTAGACTTTTAGTCTTTTTTAAGGAAGGTTTTTCTAACTTCTTTTGTAGTATTCATGAAATTTGATACTTTATTTTCAATTTTAGAAAGAGGCACCTTTTTTACATTTCCGTCTAATCTAGCTCCTTCTTCAACTACTAAAGATTCAGTAAATTCTAGGTCACCTTTAACTTCTCCGGTTGGACCGACTGTTATTTTTTTGGCCGTAACTTTTCCGTCAACATAGCCTAAAACGTCTACTTTCTCGGCATTGATTTCTCCAATTACTGATCCTTTTTCTTTTATAACAAGCGTTTTAACATTTACAGGTCCTTTTACGGAACCGCCAAGATCAACGTCACCTGCTGAATTAACAAGACCTTCAATGGTAAAATCAGCGCCAATAGTAGATTTCTCTACTACTAAATTTATTAATTTTTCTTTATTTTCTCCAAACATAATTTTATATCTTTAAATTAAACCATGAATCTAGGTACAACACAAGTATAAGTTTTATCTGAGTTTGCGTTGTTTTTTTAGCTAATAGGATTATTTTTATAAACATTGCAAGACATAACAATACCAAGACCAAACATCATAGCCAACATTGACGAACCTCCATAAGAAAGAATTGGCAATGGTGCGCCCACAATAGGCAGTAGCCCTAGAACCATTGACATATTAACCGCTACGTAAATAAAAAAAGCAGTGGCAAAACCATAACAATATAGTTTCCCAAAAATACTTCTTGTTATGTTGCCAATACAAGTAATTCTAAAAGTTATTAGAGAATACAAAATAATCATCAGTGCAGAACCTATAAAACCAAACTCCTCTGAGTATAATGTAAAAATAAAATCAGTATGTTTTTCAGGTAAAAAATTTAAATAAGCTTGTGAACCATTTAAAAAACCTTTGCCGAACAAGCCTCCTGATCCAATCGCAATTTTAGATTGAATAATTTGATACCCCGCACCTAAGGGGTCTGAATCTGGATTTAAAAAAGTTAAAATTCTACTCTTTTGATAGGGTTTTAAAAAAGAAATTGCAACAGGTGCTGAAACCATAAAAAGAATAGAAAAATAAGCAAATATTTTCCACCTAACACCTGCTAGCCAGGTAATTACAATTCCACTCATTAAAATTAAAATTGCAGTTCCGAGATCGGGTTGGGTTAACACTAGGATAAAAGGAACAAATAACGCAATTAAAAGATAAAATAAATATTTAAATTTATTTACGTCACTAGATGATATTTTGTGATAATAATTTGAAAGAAATAAAATAATTCCAACTTTCATTAATTCTGAGGGTTGAAGATTAAAAACTAATAAATTAATCCAACGTCTAGAACCTTGTGATTGCACACCAAAAAATTTGACTGCCACAAGGAGAAATATTAATAGAATGAAAATTAACAAACTATAATCATTCCAGAATCTAATATTGATAAAAGAAACTGCCAAAAAAAAGAGGAAGAAAACTAAAAATCTTATTGCATGACTTTTAGAATGATAATCAAATTGACCTCCACTTGATGAGTACTGTGCAAAAACGCTAATAATACCCAGTAACAAAATAGAAAATAATAACGTGAAGTCTAAATCAAAGAATTTATCTCTTATGGCAAAAGGTGAATGAAGTGAGTTCCTTGTATATAACATTAAATATTTTTACCTGATTGTTGGTTAATTTGTGCGATTCTAATTTCGTGACGCTCTAAAACTTTTTTAATTATTTTTTTTGCTATAGGTGCGGCTGCGCTACTACCTGAACCTCCGTGCTCCACGAGAACACTAATAGCATATCTTGGATCTTCTACTGGTGCAAAAGCTACAAACCAGGCATGGTCTCTTTCGAGATAAGCAATATCCTGTTGTTTAGTTTCTGCTTCCCGTTGCTCCGCTGTAAATCTTTTTATTTGAGAAGAGCCTGTTTTACCTGCAAACATAAATTTTTTTTCTTTAAATCTAGATTTGTAAGACGTGCCACCTATTTCATTTGTCGCTGCAAACATGGCATCTTTCACAAGATTTATATTTTCTTGATTTCTAAATAGCGGTTGAAGATTAAAATTATATATTTGATCTTCAGTTGACATCACATTGCCTGGAGTAGAGTTTTTATGATTAAAGTATTTTTGTAGATTACCAACGTTTTCATTTTGGTCTACTAGAATCCTTGGTTTAATTTTAAATCCTCCATTAGCTATTTGGGCAGTCATTAAGCTAAGCTGCAAAGGTGTAGTTAAAAAGTAGCCCTGACCAATACCCGAGTGAAGTGTTTCACCAATATACCAATTTTTACCTAGTTCTCTTTTTTTCCATTTTGTATTCGGGACAACCCCTTCTTTTTCTTCGCTATAATTTTGTAAAACTTTTTTTCCTAGTCCAAATTTTTTAGCTGTAGTTGACAATCTGTCTATTCCAAGTCTTCTAGAGACTTCGTAAAAATAAACATCACAAGATTTTTTTAAGGCCGTGCGCATTCCAACTACACCATGTCCCTCTTTTTTCCAACAGTGGAATCTTTCACCGTGTAAGTCTATATATCCTTCACATTTGACAAGGAGTTTAGGGCTGACAATATCATTTTCTAAAGCACTAATAGCCGTTAAAGTTTTAATGGTTGAGCCTGGTGGATAGAGCCCTGACAAGGCTTTATTAAGCAAAGGTTTATCTCTATTCTCATTTATTTCTTTCCATTCTTTTTGGCTAACTCCATGAACAAAAGAATTGGGATTAAAATTTGGTGATGAGACCATACTAATTATATCGCCGTTGTAAATATCCATAACACAAATAGCTCCACTAACATTTTTTAATGCCTCTGTTGAAAGCTTTTGAATACTCTGGTCTAGCGTTGTCCTGAAAGTTTTTCCTTTTAAGCCATTGTTGGTTGCTACCTGTCTTACTTTTTTTCCATACGCGTTAACTTCGTATCTAAGATAACCAGGTGAACCTAACATTTGTTCATCTAATGAAGACTCTAGTCCAGTTTTTCCAATTGCAACACCTTCTATGTTTAAATTTTTTAAATATTTTTTTATTCTAAGATCATTTACACTAATTTCAGAAACATAACCGATAGCATGTGAGGAACTATCATCTATATAATGTCTAGCGATAGAAACTGTTGGCTGCAACCCTGACAGTTCATGTAAAAATAAGTTCACTCTAGAAAACTCTGCCCAAGTTAAATTATCTGAAACAATAGTTGTATCCCAGCTTTTTTTTTTTAGAATTTGTTTTTTTAAATAACTTATTTTTTTATCACTTATGTTAATGATATTTTTTAACCTAAAAAAAAGCATGTCAATATTTGGAGTGCTGTCTAGCACTATATGAAGTTGATAGATTTTATTATTGGAAGCAAGTTCATTGCCAAAATAGTCTTCTATTATTCCTCTTGGTGGAGAAATTTTAGTTTCTCTAAATCTGTTTTTGTCTGCTAGCGATCTATATTTTGAACCTTCGTTGATTTGAAGCGCTGCTAGTCTTCCAAGAATTCCAAGTAATACTACGGCTTTAAAAGAATTAAGTAAAAACATCCTTCTACCAATGGTTTTTGTTTTGCTGATAATATTTGAGGAGTTAAAACTAAGCATTATTCCATATTCCTTAAAAAGTTTTTTTGAAAGTTATAGAAGATAAAATAAAAAATTGGAAAAAATAAAAAAGTAAAAAAAGAATTTTGTAATAACTCAATATAATAAAATCCTAAATGAGAAAAATTATTGATAACAATAAAATATACTAGATTCGAAAAAAACAATGCTGGGATAAAAGTTATCCACTCAGCTGTCATTTTCGGTCTAAGTGTTGCATTTCTTATATAGGAAGTAAAAAAAGCAAGAACTAAAAAACTCAATGAACTTATGCCAAGAGGTGTTCCGATTACGACATCATTAATAATACCTGCTATAAAAATATGACCAAGTCCTAATTGATCAGGAAATTTTAAAACATAAAAATAAACAATAATCATTTGTAAATTAAAAGAAAAAACTACAAGATCTGGAAATTCTTTTAGTCCTTCGAAAGTACAAAATGATAAAAAGTAAAGCGATAAAACACCTAAATTACTAACTAAAACTTCTTTTATTTTACTTAATAAATTCATAATTAAATTTATCTATTAAATCCTCCATGAGTGACATGAACAATTGAAGCCTGTTGAGGGTCTGCTAAAGATTTGATTTGTATTTCATTTTTTTTATTAAAATAAGTTTTCGCAACTGGCAGACCAGGTGATATAAAACCATCTTTACCAGAGGTATAAATAATTTTATTTGGTTCGACCGAATATACATCGGGTAAATATTCTAAACTAAGATCTGTTTTTTTTCCTTTACCTACTAAAATGGCATTAATACTTGTCTCTTGAATGACTACAGGTATCTTACTATTTAAATCTGTAATCAATAGCACTCTTGAGGTTAAATAATTTGACTCAATAACTGTTCCAATTAAATAGCTTTTACTAAATACAGTCATACCTTTAATAATATTGTCTTTTCTTCCTTTGTTGAGTAAAAGCGATTTTAAATAAGGACTTTCCTGATCAAAGATTACTCTAGCTTTGATTGTAGGTTTTTCTTTCCAGTTATTCGGGCTACCTAGGTTAAGTGCTTTCTTTAAAGTTGCATTCTCAGTTTTTAGAAAAAGAGCATTATGACGATTGTTCTTTAATGTCTCTATTTCTTCTTTTAAAATTTCATTTCTATTTACAATGTTAAAATGAGTAGTTTTTTTTTGACTTAAGTAACTTACAAATTTTCCAGGTGTGGACGCAATAAAGGTTACTTGATAAACAAAATCATTTAATACTGCTCTTGTTGACGTGACAAATGGCAACGAAAGTTTATCTAAAGCAATAATTGAGATAGAAAAAATAATTAAAAAAAACAAAGAGAATTTCTGTTTGGCACTTTTTTTTAAAAGTGCATATCGTATTGAAATAATGAAATCGTCTCTGCTGTCTGCCATTTGAATTATAGAAAAAATTAATATTCAGATAACATTGTAGAGAACAGTTCCTCGTTCTCCAAAGCTTTACCCGTACCTAATGCAACACATTCTAGTGGATTATCAGCAATTGTAACTGGTAATCCGGTGTCTTTTGAAATTAATTTATCAATATTTTTTAACAAAGCTCCTCCACCCGTTAATACTAGTCCCATATCAACTAGATCTGCGGATAATTCTGGTGGTGTATTTTCTAAAGCTTCTTTGATTGCAGCTAACATTTGATTGAGTATTGGCATTAGAGCTTCACAAGCATCTTCTTCTGTAAGCGATATTTCTTTTGGAGTTCCTGTTCTTATATCCCTACCTTTCATTAAAAAAACATTATTTGAGGTTGGTATTGCTGTCCCGATTTCTTTTTTTATTTTTTCCGCTGTTGACTCACCAATTAATAAATTAAATTTTTTTCTCATGTAGGCAATTATTGCTCCATCTAAAGCGTCTCCTGCTACACGTAAAGATTTAGAATAAACAACGCCTCCTAAAGACATCACAGCTATTTCAGTAGTACCACCACCAATATCAACAATCATTGAGCCTGTTGCTTCTGAAATAGGAAGGCCAGCTCCGATAGCTGCTGCAATAGGTTCTTCGATTAACTGAACTCTCCTTGCACCTGCGGCTAATGCTGAGTCTTGAATGGCTTTTCTCTCTACCGGTGTAGATCCTGTTGGTACACAAATTAGAATTCTAGGATTGGCAAAAGTATTTTTAACATGCACTTTTTTTATAAAGTGTTTAATCATTTCCTCGGTTACTATAAAGTCTGCAATAACTCCGTCTCTTAAAGGTCTGATAGCTTGAATGTTTCCAGGCGTTCTACCTAACATTGTTTTTGCTTCATCGCCTACAGCAAGAACTGTTTTTTTTCCCATTTCATTTATTATAGCAACAACTGAGGGTTCGTTAAGAACTACACCTTTTCCTTTTAATACAACTAGGGTATTAGCTGTTCCTAGATCTATAGCCATGTCTTGTGACCAAAATGATTTAATAGCTTTCCATTTAAACATTGATTTTTCCTTTATGCTGATGAAACGCTTAAACTTTCGTCTGGCGCGCTTCGTTTACGTTTGATTATTAGTTTATTTAATGCGTTCAAGTAAGCTTCTGCAGAGGCCACTAAAGTATCTGTATTTGCTGCTTGACCTACAGTTATTTTGCCATTTTCTTCAATTCTCACACTCACGGTCGCTTGTGCGTCCGTTCCTTCTGTTACTGCATGTACTTGGTACAGCTGTAATTTAACTTCGTGCTTATACAATTTTTGTATACATTTAAATATAGCATCAACAGGTCCATCGCCAATTTCACTTGCAGATTTAATTTCTCCCATAACTTCAAGTGTCATTTCTGCTTTTTGAGGTTCACCTGTACCCGCAGTTACTTTTAAAGATTTTAATTTTATAACATTCTCTTCTTTAATTAAACTATCGTCCACCAAAGCTGCAATGTCATCATCATAGATATGTTTTTTTTTGTCTGCTAGTATTTTAAATTTACCAAATGCTAATTGAATAACATCGTCAGTTACTCCAACATAACCTAGATCACTTAATTTATCTTTAAAAGCATGTCGACCAGAATGTTTGCCCATAACTAAGGAAGTTTTTTTAACACCAACACTTTCAGGAGTCATGATCTCATAAGTTTTACTGTTCTTAAGCATTCCGTCTTGATGAATACCAGATTCATGTGCAAAAGCATTTTTCCCAACAATTGCTTTATTGAATTGAACTGGAAAGCCAGTTGCATTTGCCACAACCTTCGATGCCTTACTGATTAATTTTGTATTAATACCTGTGGTGTACGGCATTAAATCATTTCTAGTTTTCATTGCCATGACAACTTCTTCTAGAGCGGCGTTTCCTGCTCTCTCTCCTATTCCATTAATAGTACATTCAATTTGTCTTGCACCAGCCATCACACCTGCTAAAGAATTAGCTACAGCTAAACCAAGGTCGTTGTGACAATGAGTTGAAATAATTGCTTTGTCAATATTTGGTACTTTATTTAATAACGTTTCTATAATTTTTTTAAATTCTGAAGGAACAGAGTAACCAACTGTATCTGGAATATTTATTGTTGTAGCTCCTGATTTAATGGCAAGCTCGACAGATTTACACATATAATCCATGTCTGTTCTCGTTCCGTCTTCACAAGACCATTCAACATCATCAGTGAATTTTTTAGCATAAGAAACACTTTCTTTTATAGCTTCTAAAACTTCTTCTGGTGATTTGTTTAATTTATGCTTCATATGAAGCGGACTTGTAGAAATAAAAGTGTGTATTCTGAATTTTTTAGCGTGTCCTAATGAATCTTTACAAGCATCGATGTCTTTTTTGGTTGCTCTAGCTAAACCGCATGGTACCGAATTTTTTAATATTTTACTAATCTCTGTAACTGCCTCAAAGTCTCCAGGTGAAGCAATTGGAAAACCTGCTTCGATGACATCAACTCCTAGCTCATCAAACACACGTGAGATTTGAATTTTCTCTTCCAAACTCATTGACGCACCAGGTGATTGTTCTCCATCACGCATCGTAGTGTCGAAAATGATAATTCTATTTTTTTCTTTCATAATAACTTTTTAGGGTCAAAATTATTTAATTTCTTTAAATATTTGATCTTTCTTATAATACAATCAAAAAGCGAGTTTGCCAAATATTTTTTATAACTCAGGGTCTAAAATGGTTTTTAGTTCTTTGATTGATCAACTAATTTATTTTTACCGATCCAAGGCATCATATCACGCAGTTTTTTCCCAACTTCTTCAATTGGATGCTTAGCTAAATCAGCTCTCATCTTAAGAAAGTTTTTTTGACCACCTTTACATTCCTCCATCCAGTCTTTTGTAAATTTACCAGATTGAATGTCTTTTAGAATTTCTTTCATTTTTTCTTTAGATTTACTGTCTACTACTTTTTTACCTGAAACATATTCTCCGTATTCAGCTGTATTAGAAATAGAGTAATTCATATTAGCTATTCCACCTTCATAAATTAAATCAACAATCAGTTTTACTTCGTGTAAAACTTCAAAGTATGCCATTTCAGGAGGGTAACCAGCCTCTGTTAAAGTTTCAAAACCATTTTTAATAAGCTCTACAAGACCGCCACATAATACAGCTTGTTCTCCAAATAGATCTGTTTCGCACTCATCTTTAAAATTAGTTTCAATGATTCCAGATTTACCACCACCGATACAAGCAGCATATGACATTGCAAGATCTCTTGCTTTACCTGTGCTATCTTTGTGCACTGCCATCAAACAAGGAACTCCACCACCTTTTTGATATTCACTTCTTACTAAATGACCAGGTCCTTTAGGCGCTACCATGAACACGTCTAGATCTTTTCTTGACTCAATAAGTTTGTAATGAATATTTAATCCGTGAGCAAAAGCTAAACTTGTACCTTCTCTCATTCTTTGTTCAACATGATTTTTATAAATTTGTGCTTGTAATTCGTCAGGAGTTAAAATCATAACTACATCGGCCCAAGCTGCTGCATCAGAAAGAGACATAACTTTTAGACCTTGGCTTTCAGCTTTTTTTATACTAGGAGAGCCTTCTCTAAGAGCAACTACTACTTCTTTTACTCCACTGTCTTTTAAGTTTAATGCGTGTGCATGTCCTTGGCTTCCGTAACCAAAAATAGCAACTTTTTTTTCTTTAATTAGATTTACATTTGTGTCTTTTTCATAATACATTTTCATATTTTTCTCCTAATTTTATTTTAAAATTTCTGCACCTTTTGTCATAGCAACCGCTCCAGTTCTTGAAACACTAACTAATCCTAAAGGTTTTAAGTCTTTAGTTAATTTATCAATTTCCATTCTTAAAGCAGTTACCTGAATAACAAAAGACTTTTTTGTTTTA
>Ga0115004_10002718_pt1 | contig 14533 bp, 7 predicted proteins | sample ArcticOcean_MG_C_10_FD_88737 | JGI IMG/M metagenome (GOLD analysis project Ga0115004, IMG submission 88737) | Marine microbial communities from western Arctic Ocean - ArcticOcean_MG_CB11_90 | ecosystem: Environmental > Aquatic > Marine > Oceanic | place: Arctic Ocean: Canada Basin | collected...
AGGTTGACACAAGTGTCCTATCCCTAGAGTTTTATAGCCTAGACTATCCTCATATATTTTAAGGACTTCGCCTTCGTGTCTTTTAACTTGTTCTTTACATAGTTCTATGTTCATTTATTTAATCCTAGTTTATTCATTTGTTCTGTTACGTCTAAGTTTTCTAAGTAAGGTTGCCCTGTATATTTATTAACTCTATTAGCTGGGTTTTCTTTAGTGTAAGGTACATCGTCTTTACCTTTTACTATGCCTCCTGTAGAATAAGTTCCTCTAGGAATTATATCTTTATCTCTTATAAGAGCTTCATCATATATATTACTGTCTAGTCCTATTTTTTCACCAACACTTTCTCTCCTAGTAATTTCTTTTGCAAAAGGAAGAACTTGTTCGACAATTTCTATACCTCCAGTTAAAGGTTTTCCACCAGCTGTTTTCTTTAATCCATCTATAAAATCTTGTATTAGTCCAACAATCGGATATATGTTTTCAATAGCTTCATTTTGTTGATATTTAAAATTACTTACTATTTTATCTACCCACCAAGGAATGTTACCTGAAAACATTACTGAATCACCTACGAATTTTTTAAAGTTTTCTTCACTTTCAAAAGGTTGAGTCATTTCTTTTCTATAGTCTTTATTAGGATTCATTTGTATTTGAGCTTGTCTTACAGTAGCGTATAAAGGTAAAGTTGCTAAAATTGTTAATGCTAATCTTGCATCTCCATCTTCTATCTTTCTTACTAATGAATTTGTCTGAGCTGATTTAGCCTGTGCCCACGATAAGAAACTACCTGCAAACTTTACTACAGGGTCATTAGACTGTGAAAACAATCTTCTATTTCCTATTTCAGGTATTAACGCATCTCTTGCAGAAGCTTTTCTACCTGCTCTTTCTAATAAAACTTTTCCACTAGCATCAGCATATGCTTCGTCCATACTATTAAATTTATTTAAATACTTTGCATGTTCAACATTTAAACCAAGTTCACTTAGTTCTCTTTTAACAGAATCGTTAAATTTTGTTTTTTTACCAAGGTCAAAAGCTCTAAATGCTCCAGCATCAAAAGCAAATTCTCTAGCATATCTTGTAACACGTCCTAATTGCACAGCTTCAAAAAATCTTTCTTGATATTTAATAAGTGTTTTTTGATAAGTAGTAGTTCCTGACATACTAAAATCACTAAGTTCTTTTTGTAAAGCTCCGTTATATCTTCTATTTGTAAACTGTCTTCCAAACATTCCATCGTACTCATTAGTAGTTCGTTGAGCTAAAGAAGCAGAAGGCTTAGTAGCATTTAATCCTTTTTGTCTCGCTTGTAAAGTAAAAGAATTAAAAGCTGCTTTAAAACCACTATTATTCATTACCTGAATTAAATCACCTAAAGAAGGTAAGGCTACTTTAGTTAGCTTTGTAGTAGATAATAAAGTTTGTAAAGTTAATGAAACACTTTTAGCAGTTTCACTTCCTCTCCAACCACTAGGCATTCCATGCACTTTAAAAAGAGAATTAACTGTATTAGAAACTTGTGTAACATCTTCTCTAATTAATTTTTGTAAACCTTTATTAGTTTCAATATCTCCAAACTTACTGTAATATTTTTTAATATCTTGAATTACTTTTGTTAAGCCTTGTCCAGAAGAACCATATCTTCTTGAAAACTCTGCTACAGGTATAGTGTTTTCAAACAGTTGTATGTTTGTAAATTCAGGGTCTTGTATAAATAATTGTTTAGCTTGTGCTCTAGCTTCTTGGTCATATAAAGTTCTTTTATTATCAAAGAATCTAGCTGAACCTATGACAGTATTATTCTGAGCATCAGTAGCTCCTGCTTTTTTAATTAAACTTACTGTGCTTTTTTCTAACTCATCTGTACTAACTATAGCTTGTCTTCTTATATTATCAGAATTAGTTAAATATTTTTTAGCTCTAGTTTTAGCAACCTCTAAACTTATTTCTTTACCGGTTTGATTAATAGACTGTGTCTGAAAAGAAGGAGCAAGAATATTTATAGCTTTTTTTATTCCTAACCTATCTACTACCTCTTGGTCAATAATTTGAGTTAGACCATAAGCTTCTTGTTCTCTAAAAATAACGCCTGTTTTTCCTACATAATCTTTAAAAGAATCATTTAAAGCTATTATTTTTTTAGACATTTCTATAGCTTTTATATTTTGTAAATCTCCCGGCTCAAGAAAACTATGTTTAGATTTACTAGGCATGTTATGTTGTTGAACTAAACGTCCTGCTGTCATTACTGTGGCATCTTCTTCCATCCCAGTGATGTTATATAAAGCTCTTCTATAATAATCTTGACTAGATTGAGTTAAATATTCAACAGAATCTCCAATAACATCTCCTGCTTCAAGTCTAGTGCCGTGTATTTTTAAACTATCTCTTGTAAACTGTTGAACAGGAGGACTCATAGCCATCCCTTTTGACGCATTAGAACCCGATAGCAACTGTTTAAAGTAAGTTCTCCAGTTTCTTCTTATTACTTTACTTGTTTCTTCTTGTATATCTGAAACAACTTTTGCATTTAATTTATAAGAACTGTTTTCTATTCTCTTATTTAAAAATCCAAAGGCTGCACCTACCATAAGACTGTTTACCAAAACATCGTCACTTTCTCCTTCTGAAAGAACTAAAGCAACACTTCCTCCCATACCAGCTCCAACAAGAGGTCTTGTCATTTCATGCACCATAGCTCTAGTTAGATTACTTCCTACAGAACCTTTTAACATACCAGCTTTACTTGCTTCTATTAAAGAATTGAATCCTACAACTGCTATGTTTTCAGGTGCTTTTACATATAAGACATCATCTATTTCTTTTTGTAAAACAGGTAGTTGTTTTTGATAGTCTAACAATTCTTTTTTCTTTTTAATAATATCTAATTGAGACATTTTTAAAGTACGTGTTCCCGGCTGTCCAACGCTACCCGTTACACTAAATGGAAAATTTGATTGAACACTATTTGCTAATTCTATTTCTCTTATTTTTTTAACATTACCACTTGTTTTTAATTCATTAGTTAGTTTACTAATTTCACTATAAACTAAATCTCTTTCTGTATATTTTGCACCTAAAAAACTTATATCATCTCTGAAAGAATTTATAAAAGGAAGACTGATAGTATAAGAACTTTCAGTAACTTCATTTAAAGTTTCTTGCATTTTTTCAGTAAGAGGACCAACCATAGGCATGTCTGTAGCATTTAAATCTTTAAAAACTTTATTACCTTCGTTATCAATAGTAAGAATCTTTTCTGTTTTTTTATCAAGATTTAATCTTCTTGCAACTAAATCACCTATACCAGAACTTGCACCTCCCATTAAAGCACTTGCTCCTACGTATCCTAAACTTACATCTCCGTATAAAGTTTTTTCTCTTAAGGCTGCATCTGCTGAAGCGACAGCAGCTCCTGTAGCAACACTAGCTAATTTACCAGCTTTAGCAACTTTTGCCCAAGGTATAAAAAAAGTTACAGGGTCTGCAATAGCTGTACCCATTCTTCCACTAATTACTGTAAGGTCTTCTTTCTTACCTCTAAACTCTGGGTAATCTTTTAATATTTCATCTTGTCTTTCAGTTTCTATTCTTTGAACAGCTTCATTAAAAGTTTCGTTAGGAGAAATAGCAGATACTCCAGCTTTTAATAATCTAAAAACACTTCCCGCAATCATAGGCTCTTGACGAGCACCGTATTGAATTTTTCTAGTAGTGCTTACTTCAGGACTTAATACAGTATAATCTGTATCACTGTTTTCTTCTTCTAAATTTATAACAGAATTAAATAAATCATCAGACATTAATATTTCTTCTGAGGACACAGTAACATCTGTTTCTTGTGGTTCAATATCTTGTGATTCTTGAATAGACTTTAAAAGTTTTTCTTCTTCTTTTTTTCTTTCTTCTTCTTCTCTTTTCTTTTTTTCTTCTTCAGTTTCTTCTTGGTTTACAGAGCTATTAAAATCTATAATAGTGTTATAAAGTTCTTCATCCATATTTTAACCTGCTCCATAAGGTAAAGTCCTAATTGGTCTACGTTTAAAACTACGTTTGTTTTCTGGGAATGCATTATTATAATAGTCTTCTATGTTCTTAATAAATTCAGGATGTAAATTCTGATAATTATTTTTATAAACTTCTAATTGTTTTTTAGCTTTTTCTTTATCTTCATCAACTGTTTCTTTAAACAAATTAACTAAAGTTCCTACTCTAACATCTGAAGAATCATTAGTTGTATTATTAGTTATTTTTATTGTAGAAGTTAGCCAGTCATTATTTATTTCTGAAGGTGTTTCTCCAATTACTTCTCTAATTGCTTGATTTAAAAATACTTCAGCATTTACAACTTCTTTACCTACATTAGTTTTTTCATAATCTAGTTGTGTTTTTCTAGATATTGTTAAAACATCTCCTCTAAAAACTTCTGCAGCCTCTACACCTTGATTTTTAAATATTGTCTCATAAATATTTCTAGGAGTTTGATTTTCTTTTCCATTATAAGTAAACCTATACTCATTTAATAAAGATTCTTGTCTCTTTACATCATTTTCTGATAATGCTAATCCAAAGGATGTTTGATGACTTCCTATAGGCTTAACAGAAGTACTGCCTTCAGGTAAGTATTTTTTAATTTCTTCTTCTGACATAGGTTGATATTGAGACTGAGCATTTGCTTCAGCTAAGTCTTTATCTAACAAGTTAGCTTGTTTAAATTCTTCTAGTAATTGATTTCTTTCTTCTTTAGATAAACCACCTGCGGTTATTATAGCTTCTCCACCTAATATAGTAGTAGCTTCAACTGATGGTTTTTTTCTAATACCTACTTGGGAAAGTAAAAAATTACCTACGTTATCATTTTTAGTAATAGTAGAAGCACTTTTTTCTAACTTATCACGAAGAGTTTTCACATACGCAGTTTTAGATTGTTCTCTTCCGGTAGTTGGAATGTTTTTAAAGTTTTTATAAATTTCTAATTTTTGTTCATAACTTTTTAAATCATCTTGAATTTTAAAATCTACATCCTGTTTAAACTTTATTAAATCTTTAGGTTTATTACCGCCTAAATCTCTAGCTTTATACACCGCATATTGTTCTTCTTTATAAGCATCTTTCCAATCACCGCCTCCGACAACACCTTTACTAGACATTAATTTATTATGATTATCCCAAAAATTAACTCCCTGTTGAAATTGAGTAGCTCTCTGGTCTAAAACTCCTTTATTACTAGCCCAAAATTCATTAGCTCTTTTTTCTGCTCTTTTTCTTAGTGCCACATTACCTAGTTGTACACCTAGCATAAGCCCTGTAAAGATTTTAGCTTTTTTCTTTTCTTTTTTCTTTCTATCTCTAGCTTGAGATAATAAAGATTCACCTAATTGTTCTATTGCCATATTAATCCTCTCTACCTAATAAACTTTCTGATTGTTGTGGTTTTTCTAATAAACTTGGCTGTTCTGGCACAGTAAATTTTTCTAATCTTTCTTCTATTTCTTTTGGAAATACTCCTGCTTTTGCTTTAGGAACAATTCTATCTTGTGCTATATTAATAGCTTCTTCTATCCCAGCAAGTTGCTCATCATCATCAGCTGGTTCTTCGTCTTCACCTTCATAAGTAATATAATCTTGTATGTCTGCTTTTTCTGCAAAAGCAATAATCATATACATAGTAGGCTCAACAAGTAACATTAATAAATCAGGATTCCACATTCCTTTTTGAAAACCATCTGTAAGAAGTATTTGAGCTATGTCTCCAATAGGCATTCCATTTCTTACTAAATCCATAGTTGAATGGTACGCTTCAGGTTCTGTAAGCTCCAGAAACAAAGCATCCATTGCAGGTTGTAATTCTACAAACTGAGGAGCTTGTTCCCAAGCATATGGAGTGTCAGGACTATTAGTTAAAGATGAGCCGGGAATAGGTCTACCGTTATTAGCTAAGAATTCTAAACCTTCTTGGTCAAAATCTTTAAATTGTTTTTCTACCATTACCTAGTTCCTCCTAGTCCTTTCATATAATTACTCCATTCAGTATCAAGACCGAATGAAGAGTTTGTTTGTATAGCAGCTGTATGAATTAATCCTCCATACATTCCTCCTTGACTTTGTAATTTTGCATCTTCAGCCACTAAGTCTGTTTCATTAAATACAGAACTAAAGTTATCACTAGTTCCTATCATATCTACAATATTTTGAGGGTAAACAATGTCTCCTTCTGGTGATATAGAACGTGCTATACCTTCTTTAATTCCTGCAGTTGTACTAGCAATAGTTCCTTCTACAAGCTTTCCGGGAGCGTCAAAAGCAGCTTTTTTAATACTGCCTAGTAAAGTTTCTTCTGTTGCTTTTTTTGAAATATCTCCAATGACACTGTCAGTTACTTTTCCAATTGCATCAGGAATTGTAGAAGCTAATTGTCCTTCTATAGTTTTTGTAGCTGCTACATCTGATATAGCTTTTTCAGATAAATTACTACCGAAATCAAACTCTTTCATTTCAGGAGCATTTTTTATAAAATCTGAAGCGTCAGCTTTAATGCCAAACATTTCTTTAGCTTTACCAGTAACAGTTTCTAAACCACCACTAATGGCATCAGTAACTTTAGTAAAAGCTCCTTTAACCGTACTAGCTCCTGCATGAATACCCTTCATAACTGTACCAGCAGCTTTAATAAACATATTACTACTTGCTGCCATACTTGTTGCGAGAGTTCCAAAGCCAGAGAATATAGCACCTGCAGCCCAAGGCATAATAAATCCTAAAGCAATTTGTCCAACGATACCAAGTTTTGCAAAAGGTTTCATAATCTTACCCATTACTTTTTTGATACCTTTGCCAATCTTTTTAATACCTTTACCAATTCCTTTTACTATTTTTTTTAAATTCTTAAAGGGGTTAAATCCCATATTATTCTCCTATGTTCCGCCAAATATACTGTTAATTAAAGTTCCTATTGAGTCTACATTACTCTTCCAATTTTCTGCAGAACCACCTTCGTTAGCTAAGGCTTGTGCATATAACTGAGCTTTTCTATTTTCTTCATTTTCACCAGCTTGAAAAGTATAGTTAGCTTGGTCTCGTAACTCTTGCCATAAAAATGATTGAGCTTGTGAGGTCATGTTAAAAGCGTTCTGTGCGTTTTGCATAGAAACTTGATTAGCTGCTGCAGTGTTAATAGTGTTAGACTGTCTTCTCCATGCTAAGTTAGATTGCTCAATAGCTTGTGCATTAGCTGTGTTAAATTTATTTCTTTCAAAGGCTGTTGTTTCATTAAACTGATTAATTTGATTAACCATAGAAGCATTAGCTTTTTCCAAATCAGCTTCTACTTGAAACTCTAAAGCATCTCTAGCGTTTGTTTGTGAAGCGTTAAACTGTTCTGCAGTATTTAATTGATTAGCATTAAACTGTTCAACTTGATTAGCTAGACTAGCCATGAATTGATTTGTTTGATTTTCACTAGAAGCATTAAATTGTTTTGAAGCATTATCAGCAGATTGATTAGATAATAATTGTTGTTGTTCCATCTGAGATTTAAGCATACTTGCTTGTTGCTCATTAGAAAGATTAGCCATATCCATAGATAAAAATGATTGAGCATTAGTAACTGCTAATCTAGTTCTTTGGTCAACAGTTGCTAAATCTAAAGATGCCATAGCTGTAGCATTTTGCATAGCTGCTTGTTGTTTAGCATTAAGATTAGCAAGTGTAGCAGTTTGCATAAACTTGCTATTAGCTAACACAACTTGTTGTTCATTATTAAACTTAGTCATGTCCATATTAGCAACAGTATTAGCATTAGCCATAGCTGTTTGCTGGTCAACATTAAGATTAGCTATACCCATTTGTTGAGCTAGTTCAGCATTCTTAATATTTGTTTGCATAGTCTTATTAAGATTTGCAAGTTCTGTTTGTTGAGCAGCGTTAAGATTATCTGCACCTGCTTGATTTAAAGATGACAAGTTTGCAAGTTTCATTTGCTGGTCATTAGACAAGTTAGCTAAATTCATTTGTTGTTTAAAGTCAGCGTTCTTGGCTATAAACTCTGCAGCTATATTCATCTCTGATAATTTTTCTTGATTTTCAGCAGACATGTTTTCACGTTCTGTCTGATTTAATATTTCAAGATTTGCAAGTTCTGTTTGTTGCTCATTACCTAAGTTTTGAGCATTCATTGCTTGTTCGTTCTGAGTATTAAGAACAGTAGCCTGTTGTCTGTTTCTTAAATTCTCAACTCTTATTTGTTGTTCTTGTTGTTCTGAAGTAAGTATAGCTTCTTGATTAAACTGACTTTGTAATGTCTTCATCTGTTGAGACATCTGTGCAGTCTGACTTGCAGCATCTTGACGGTTTGCCAAGTTCTGCATTCTAATTTGTTGAGTTTGAGAAGCTTGTTGCAGATTTGCTTGTTGTTGATTATTTAAGTTCTGAGCTGCTCTAGTTTGTAAAGCTTGTGCATTACTCTGAGCCATTGGCATAGCTGTTTGTATAATAGCATTAAATAAAGCATCTCTACCGACAGTAGAAACATTTAAACCTCTAGCAGCCATTCCTTGATTAACAACATCCACAGCCGGTCTAGCCCATAAAGGTATGTTACCATCTTCCATACCACCTAATAAACTTTCCATCTGTGATGATACTAAAGCTTCTACAGGTAAAGCAGCAATAGCTGCAATAACTTCAGGGTCTGTTCCACTATCTAACTGAGCTTCTACTGTTGCAGGGTCTTCTACTATAGCTGCTGTAATTTCAGTAGGTAACTCTGAAACTTCTCCGAGCATAGAAGCAGCAGCACCTTTAGCAGCTGTACCTTTTACAGGTCTACGTTTAGCAGCTGTATAACCTACTTGGTCTATTATCTGTGCAGCAGCTCCTGTAGAAGGCTCACCTGTTAAGGCTTCTCTAGTTTTAGCCTCAGCATCAGGAGTGTCTGATACTTTCTCTGGAGTTAAATCATCTACTTCAGGAACAAAAGCACCTGCTGATAATATACCGTCAACTGTTGTAGCTTTAGCAGCGTCAACAGCTTGTTTAGTAACTTGTTCAGCAATAACTGGACCTGATAATTTATTAATCTCAGTAACCTTAGCAATAGCATCATCAGATAACTCACCTATTATAGGTTCTATATTAGGAAGATTAGTAATTAATTCAGCTTTGTAAGTTTCAGCTTGTAATTGTTCTGGAGTCTTTGCAGTTGTTACATCTTCTATAGTTGCAACTTCTGGTGCAGCACTTACTTCAGCTTGTGCAGCTGTAAGAGCTTCTCTTTCTGCCATTGTTTTAGCAACACCTTCTTCACCTACTTCTACTTCTTTAGGAGCTTCAGCTTGAGGTATGCCTTCCATATTACCTTGTAGTATTTGTTCAGCTCTACCTCTAGCAGTAATTAACTCTTCATCTACTGCTTTTTGTTTGTCATCTTCTGTACCGTCTTTCTTAACCCACTGTCCATCTTTATATGTAAATTCACCGCTGTCTAAAGCCTCTCTTAAAGTCTTGTATCCTGCGTCAGACCACCAGCCTGTAGCACCGCCTTGACCAGCTCCTCCAGCACCGTTACCACCGCCTGTGTCGTTATAACCATCGCCTCGTCTTTCTCCTAAGTTTAAAACACCTTCATCAATAGCAGCTTGTACATTTGCAGCTATCTTATCTAATTCTTCTTGACTAAACTTAAAACCTAATTTGTTTGGTAAGTTTTCTATAACTTCATTACTTGCTGTTTGTTGTGCAGTTTGTGCAGCCTGTGCAAAGACTACGCTATCTCTAGGGTCTTCTTGAACTGGTGCTTTTTGAAAAGCTTGTGAAGTTTGTGCAGTCCTAGCAACATCGTTAGTTTGCACATTAACATTTTTTTCTTCTTGTGCTAGGTACTCTTGTAAAGTTAAACCTTGAGCATCTGCCATTGCTTCTTCACGACTTTTAAAAGTTTTTTGATTAGGATTAGGAGTAAACTGTCCGGCAGTTCTTGCTCTATATTGTTCTGCAGTTTCACCCTGTTGTCTTCCCACTAATGCATCTTTTAGTATATTACCACTAGAATCAACTTGTTGTAACTTTTCTTCTAATTTATCTGGTACTGCTCCTCTACGTGTACCAGTAGGTTGTCCCGGTTGTGCAGTAACTTTTTCTATAGGTTGTATAGGTTTACCCCCACCAACACCACCAATAGAAATATTTTCTATAGGTTGTTTAGTAGGAGCTTTTAAAACTGCTTTAGATATCTTAGTATCTATAGGTCCTTTAGGGTCATTTATATTCCTTGTATTCTTTGAAGGTATTCCCTGTTGTATAGGTTTTTTTGGAGCTTGAGGTATAGGCTTACTAACAGGTTTTCTTTCTATAGAAAATCTAGGATTAGGGTTTTTTTTTGGTGGTACTTTCATAATAGGTGCCTGTATAGGGACTGGTGCTGGTGTTGGTGCTGGTGTTGGTGCTGGTGTTGGTGCTGGTGTTGGTGCTGGTTTGTCTTCTTTAGGAATTCTTTTTCCTCCACCCACTCCGCCTATAGATATAAAATCGTTTCCGTTATCTTTTCTCGGAGGTAATATTGGTTTAGGCTTTGGCTTAGGTGTTGGTTTAGGTTTTGCTTTTACTACTGGTTTTTCTTTAGGTGTAGGTTCTTTTTTTGTACCTCCAAATAAAGTACCGTCCTTTTTCATCTTATCATATTCTTCTTTATTTCTAGGTTGTTTTTGAACTCTTGATAATTTATAATTATCTCTTTCGTCTTCTCTTCCTCTTCTTGCAAAACTAGGAAAGCCTCTAGCAGCTTTTAACCTAGTAGCTTTATATTTTTTTAATTTATTATTATTATCTTTATTCATAAACAAATACTATATATGTATATTTTACTTAACTTCGAAGAGTTTGTCAAGCTTTTCTCCAATTTTATCCATTCTATCCATGAGAATTCCCATGTCATCTTTGAGTTCTGTTTTGGTTACGTATTCTTTTGCAAGTTCTTCACGAGTTTTATTTAAAAGAATATCAATCCGTTTAGCTTCTTGTGTATTTTGTTTAATACTAAATAAGACTGGTGCTAACACCAAAGTTATGAATATGTTCCAAAACAGATATGGTGTTAGTTCCACCGTGTTTAACTATTATCAGTTATATAAGTCTTTCCAGTACTAATAGCTGCAACGTGTGTAGTTTTTAAATTACTTGCTGCTCCTGCTACGTCTGGAGTATCGTCATCTTCATCAACAGGTGCATAAGCTAAGACTAGTTCTAAGTGGTCTACGTTTCTTTGTACCGTGTCATTGATTTCTGCTTGAGTCATACCTGTAACATCTTGTGTTCCGCCATTTATAGCGTTGATAAGTGTTACTGAATCTGCTCCAGCTGATAATACTTCTGTTACTGTTTGTGCCATATTATTCTCCTTTTAGAGTTTTTAACTCTTGTTTTAATTCATCTACTGTTGTAGATAGTTCTTGTACTGCCTTAATTAAAGGCATAATAAACATATTCTTTTTAATTCTTTGAGTTTCATTGTCGTTTTCATCAACATGCCAACCACCAAAAGTTGTATCTCCATGATTATCTATAGCTTCTTTAACTTCTTGTGCTATAAAACCATGATTAATATAATCTAAATTCTTTTGATTTTCTTTATTGTATTCTGAAGTCATTATTTCTGGGACTTCATTAGATGGTTTCCATTGAAATTTTACAGGTCTTAAATCATTAATAAAACTTAAACCTAATGTTGTATCTTCAATATTTCTTTTTAATCTAATATCAGAACTTCGTGACCAATCTGCATCCGCATCAAAATCGTTAGTAACAACATTACTAGCTTTACCAAAACTAAAATTATTATCTCCACCAGCATTTATATCAATACCAATACATATTTGATTTGAGCCTGTAGCACCATTAACTTCTGATTGATAACCAATCATAATGTTATTTGAGCCTTCTGTAATAGAATCACCAGCAAGTGCACCAATACATGTGTTTCCAGCACCTGTAGTGTTTGCATATAAAGAACGATAACCAACTGCGGTGTTATTATCTGCTGAGGTGTTAGCTTTTAAAGACTGCATACCAATAGCAGTATTTTGAGAACCTGTTTCATTAGTTCCTAATGTTGCTCCACTAGTACCATCAGAAGCACCAATAGCAACATTATGTGTACCTGTTGTGTTTAATTGTAAAGCCAAGTTACCAACTGCTACGTTCTCAGCACCTGTAGTGTTTGCTAATAAAGCATTAAGACCTACTGCTGTATTATTACTCGCAGTTGTATTAGCATTTAAAGCAGATGCTCCTATTGCTACATTAGCTGTACCAGTTGTGTTTTGTGATAAAGAAGAAAAACCAACTGCTGTATTATTAGCTGCTGTAGTAATTGCATCTCCTGCAAGACCACCTATGATGGTGTTTTGAACACCTGTGGTTACTGCACTACCTGCTCCATGACCAACCGCTGTATTATACATGTCAACAGCACTTGCAGGGTCTTGAGTTGCTAATGCTGAATCACCGATAGCAACACTTCGGCTACCATCTACGTTAGTTCCTAAAGCATCCATACCTAAAGCTACATTTTTACCACCGACAGTATTAGCGTCTAAGGCTAAAGCTCCCATTGCTACGTTTCTTGTACCTGTAGTGTTTGCAAGTAAAGCTGACTGACCTACTGCTGTGTTGTTAGCTGCTGTGGTGTTTGCTAATAAAGCCTGATTACCAAATGCAGTATTTGATGCACCTGTGGTGTTTGCTCCTAAAGCATTAAGTCCACCTGCAGTATTATAACTTGCAGTTGTATTAGCATCTAAGGCTCCTTTTCCAACTGCTACATTCTCACCACCTGTGGTGTTTGCGTTTAAAGCACCATAACCCATAGCAGTATTACTACCACCTGTTGTAGCAAGTTCCATTGCTTGTCCACCGACAGCAGTATTAAGAGTACCTGTTGTTAGATTTTTTAATGCTACAGTACCTACTGCTGTATTATAGGTGTCTGCATTACTAGAAGGATTAAATGTTGTTAAAGCTGCATAACCAAGAGCTACGTTTCTGTCTCCTACTGTATTAGCATCTAAAGCTGTAGAGCCTATCGCTACGTTTAAATCACCTGTAGTGTTTGCGCCTAAAGCATCTCTACCCACTGCGGTGTTGTTACTCGCTGTTGTATTTGCATCTAAAGAGCCTTCACCGACTGCTGTGTTACTTGCGCCTGTAGTATTAGCCCCTAAAGATGAATCACCTACTCCTGTGTTGAAACTTGCAGTTGTACTATTTGTTAATACAAACGCTCCAAGAGCGACATTTCGCGACCCTGTTGTGTTAGCATCTAACGAACTAGCACCTATAGCTACATTTAAGTCGCCTGTAGTGTTTGCTACTAAAGAAGAATAACCTAACGCTGTATTATTAACACCTGTGGCGTTGGCATATAAAGCATTATTACCAATTGCGGTGTTAAAAGTATTAGTGGCTGATGTAAAATTCTGTAAGGTTAATGCCCCGTAACCTACTGCTACCGAATGACTACCTTGAGTATCTGCACCTAAAGCAGTATGACCTATTGCTGTATTAAACTGTCCTACAGTAAGAGCGTCAGCAGCTAGTGAGCCAACTGCTGTGTTAGCAGCACCTGTAGTGTTTTCTGTAAGAGCATCATGTCCTATTGCTGTATTATTTGAAGCTGTTGTATTTGCATCAAGAGCATTATGTCCCATAGCAACATTATCAGTACCCGTTGTATTAGCAAACATTGCTCTTCTACCAACAGCAACATTATTACTTGCAGTTGTATTTGCTTGTAATGCATCTTCTCCAATAGCAGTATTAGAATCTCCTGTAGTATTTAATCCTAAAGAATCATGTCCTAGAGCAACATTATTAGAACCTGTAGTAATCGCATCACCTGCAAGACCACCTATGAGGGTGTTGAGTGTGCCTGTGGTTACTGCGGCACCTGAAAAAGTACCTACTGCTGTGTTGTAGGAAGTGGTAGCTGAAGTAAAGTTTTGAGCATTTAACGCATCAGTACCAATAGCAACTGAACCAGAGCCTAAAGTATCAGTTGTTAAGGCTCCATAACCAACGGCTACGTTGTAATCAGCATCCGTTAAAGCATCTCCTGTCAAACCACCGATAAGAGTGTTTCTAATGCCTGTGGTTATATCATTACCTGCTTCATGTCCTACTGCTACATTGTAATAAGCACCATTTGAAGTTTGTAACGCACCAGCACCAATTGCTATGTTTAAGTAGCCGCTTGTTTCTGTGGTAAGTGCTTGGTATCCTATAGCTACGTTTTTATCCGCAGTAGTCAAAGCAGTACCTGCTTCATCGCCCACGACAGTATTATAATTACCACCACTTGTAATGGAGTTACCTGCGTTGACACCTGCTCTAAAGTTGCTTGTTCCTGCTGAAGCAGTAATAATATCTGCACCATCTGCAAAGGTTACGTCTGCTGCAAAATTAGCTGCACCATCTATATCTACTACGTCTAGGTTAGTAGTTCCGTCTACGTCTATATCGCCTGAGATGTCTAGTG
>Ga0115004_10002721_pt1 | contig 14523 bp, 12 predicted proteins | sample ArcticOcean_MG_C_10_FD_88737 | JGI IMG/M metagenome (GOLD analysis project Ga0115004, IMG submission 88737) | Marine microbial communities from western Arctic Ocean - ArcticOcean_MG_CB11_90 | ecosystem: Environmental > Aquatic > Marine > Oceanic | place: Arctic Ocean: Canada Basin | collected...
CGTTACCGGTGTGGTGTCTTGGCCTATGGAAACTCCTGTTGCCACAATTACCCAAATGGGTAACTTCCTGAACATCATCGATATAGATGGCCACAGCCAGCGAATTCCATTCGATGCGGGGTTCCTTGAATTTTGACAAAACGGTCCTCAGTTGTTGGTAAATATTATCTATCTAAAACAGTTATTTCATCTAGTAAATTGGTGCGGGTAAAACTACATGCCGCATCCGACGTCGCCAGCTCGCTGTGTCTGGGGTTACTGCGGCCAACCGTTACAGATCAACGGCTCTGGGTGCCAAGGGGTCACCCGGTTTTTGGGCCGGGTGTCTTGGCCCACGGGCCTTTACAATTAGTGGCATAAATTCATTCAGGGGTAGTTTCGGTTGGACGCCATCTCTTCTCACGCACCAATTTCAAGCTGAACCGTGCCGCTGCTCTCGCTGAGTTGCGTCAATTATTGAGCGCATAGATTTAGGCTGCGCCAGAAATCTGGTGCTGGTTCTTATTCGTTTGCCAGAACCTTTTGGAGTGTTGCTAAAAATGGTATTTACCACGTCCGACCTTGATCATTCTACCATCATCACACAACCCCCTTAGTGCGCGATAACAAGCTTCATGGGTGAGATTTATGCGGGTTGCCAACTCGGTAACTGTCGCATCAAAATATCCTGCTTGAACCGCCGCCAGTAAGCGGTCCTTGGCTGATGGGATCGCCAGTAACTCGATATGGGCGCGGTATTGTTGAACCTGAATAGCAAGCAGCCTGGTGAAGCCTTCTGAGAACGCAGGGTCGCATTGCATTGTCGAAACGATAGCAGCCTTAGCTATCTTCACGACACTCCCAGCCTCGGTGCAGATCGCATCGCAGTGGTAGGTCGCGGAGAACACCGACGCTTCAGCGAAAAACCCACCAGATACCGCCTTGTGCAAGGTCAAAGTATCACCGTGTAGTCCAGTTCTTTGCAGCGTCACACATCCAGAGACAACACGGTATAGCCCTGATGTCGTTTGCATCTGCCTAAACAGAACGTCACCCTTTTGCATGGCGAGTGTGCGACAGGCTTTGGAGGGCAGTTGGGAGAATGGATCATGCATCATGTGATCCAAATCATATGTGACCTTAATCAAATTGGATAGTGTTATAAGGAAATAGGAGTATGCAATGAAACTAAGTTTTCTCTCTGCCGCAATGATCTTCGTTGCATCCAATACCATAGCGCACCATGCACATCAGTTCAATTCAACAAGTGAAACAGGGCAATCACAATTTGCGGCAATAGCAGAGATTGTTTCACTGCTGCGCGATGATCCCGAAACAAATTGGGCGCAGGTTGATATTAAAGCACTACGAGAACACCTTGTGGACATGGATAACGTGACGACTAAGGCGTCGGTTGAGCGAACGGTGGATGAGTTGGTCGTAACCTTTTTGATCACAGGCGATGAAGTGGCCACCGCATCCATCCAACGCATGGTGCTTGCGCATAGCCCAATGTTACAGCAATCATCTGACTGGTCTGTTATCGCTCAGGAACAGGAAGGCGGGGCAAAGATGATGATACAGGTCAGTTCTGAAGACGATTTGAACCAGGTGTTGGGTCTTGGCTTTTTTGGGGTGATGACCATCGGCGCGCACCATCAGCAACACCATCTCATGGTAGCAACAGGTCAGTCGCCTCATTGAAAAAAGTGAAAAGTAGACCCAAGAGCGGATATGCCGAGGTCGCTTTATCCACATAGCAGACCTCTGTGCAAACCGCAGAAAAAAGTCTGGTTTCCGCCATTAACCCCATACCCGTCTGGGCCGCTATGATCAGCTAAAGACGCAACAGGGGCTGGGTGTGGGGTTAAGTTCAGCGTGTGTAAGGCCTGCAAGAACGTTACCTCTATTCACGGAGTAATTTCAAGCTGAACCGTGCCGCTGCTCTCGCTGAGTGGCGTCAATTATTGAGCGCATAGATTTAGGCTGTGCCAGTAATTCGATGCGAGTTCTCATTAGTTTGACAGCTGCGTCTTGGCTGGTGCCGAAGCTATCGCCAGAGGCGTTCTGATCCTTGTCGAAGGTATTTTGACAAGTCACCGCGCCAACTGACCAAAATTAAATCGTTTTGAAAAACATATGTAACGTCGCGGACGCTTGACACTTCAGTGGAATGATCAGAGCCTTCATTGTAATCAAACACGTTCACAATGCGAGCAAAACTAAAAGCGTGAAGCTAAAAACGGTTTGAAGATCAAAGGTTGACGCAATGACAAATAAGATTTTGAGGGCATCACCCCAAACCTGCCACTGGGGTTATTTTGATGCCACGATCCCATCTAGGCTGACAATCGCAAGTGGCGATGAGATCGTAATCAATACCATCTCAGGCGGACCACAAAACCTGCCGGGTGCCGGTTTCTATGTGCCCCCCGAACTGTTGGAAATGCATGCAGCAGGTGTGCCGCCCGCTCCAGGTCATATTTTGACGGGGCCAGTTGCTGTTTCATCTGCAATGCCGGGCGACGTGCTACAGATAGATATTCTGGATGTGTCCTTACGCCAGGACTGGGGTTTCAACTTTATCCGCCCTCTGGCTGGCACCTTGCCTCAAGATTTTCCTACGTCACATCACACCATCATTCCACTTGATGCTAAAAGAGGCATTGGCACACTGCCTTGGGGACTTGAGCTAAAGCTCGCCCCTTTCTTTGGTGTGATGGGCGTCGCCCCGCCTCCTGCATGGGGGCGCATTTCTACGATTGAACCTCGGGAGAATGGCGGCAACATCGATAATAAAGAACTCGTGGCGGGCACGACGCTCTATCTGCCTGTTTTCACCAAAGGAGCGCTGTTTTCTTGTGGCGACGGTCATGGCGCGCAAGGCGATGGCGAGGTTTGCGTCACAGCCATTGAAACCGCACTTCAGGGACACTTTCGTTTGACAGTGTTAAAAGATCATGACCTGACCTATCCACAGGCCGAAACGCCGACCCATTACATCACTATGGGAATGGCGCCCGATCTAGATCGCTGTGTTGAGATGGCGCTACGCGACATGATCAAACTTGTGTCACAGCGTGCGCAAATCAGCAGCGAGGATGCCTATATGCTGTGCAGCCTCGCTGCTGATTTGCGCATCACCCAGACGGTCAACCGTGAAAAGGGTGTCCATATGATGATGGCGAAAAACTTGATCGACGTTGGTTAATTCCGCCTTAGCCAAACCACTGCAAATTGGCAGTTATGCGGGCACTGTCAGGCGAATGCGAACTAGCGGCAGTGTCAGAGAAACCTACTTGAGATCGAGCGAGTGACTTTATAGAGTCTTCTACTGACAAAACATTCTCCATTTAGCTACCTTAAAACCAGCCTGGACGTCATCCGGCTTGTAGTAATGCTGTATGTTCGTTTCCCGCGTTCTCTTAGTAATGTGGTGGATCTTCTTCATGAACGGGGTGTAGATCGTAGGCAAAGGGGAGCGGTGGAGCGAGTGGAGTAATTTCCAGGTAACTTACGCAACGCCATCGCGGTGTGAAACACTGTTTCCCAATTACACCATAATATACATTGTAAAGCAGAGGGTTATATATGTTGTATTTGTTTCGGTATATTTACTCCACTTGCTCCACCTCTCCCCCCTAATTGGAATGGAAAGTGCTTAGCGGGGGCTGGGTGAGGGGTTAGGTTGGGTGTGTGCGACTGCAGGAACGCCATCTTTATTCACGCATTAATTTCATGCGAAACTGTGCGGCTACTCTAGCTGAGTGACGTCAATTATTGAGCGCATAGATTTCCGTGGTGCCAGCAATCCGATGGGTGTTGGTTTTAGTTTGACAGCTGCCAATTGGCTCCTATTGAGATAATATGTTGACTTTCAGATAGGTGTACCTTTTGATGATTGGTACGGAACCAATTTTGATTTGTCGCATGTTTGGGGGCTAATGTGAACTTCTACAAGCCAATTTCAGACAATACTACACGGGCGCTTAATTGGATCCGGGATCTCGTTGAGGGCGAAGGTTTGCCGCGTGATGGGCGCTTGCCGACCGAGCGAGAGTTGACTGAGCAGATTGGCTGTGGGAGGCGTACAGTACGTCGGGCTTTGGAAGCGTTAGAATTGGAAGGGTTGATTTGGCGGCGTCAAGGTAAGGGCACGTTTATTGGCCAACCACCGGATCCAACTGGCAAACTGGCCGCGCAGATCGCAGAAGAAGTCGACCCCCTTGCCGCAATGGAAGCCCGCATGGCAATTGAGCCGATGCTCGCCGCGTTGTGCGCACGTCGCGCGACGAGTGACGATGTAGAACGGCTTCGTCAGTTGATGGTCCGAACCAACGCCGCGACGGATGCAGATTCGGCTGAACTGTGGGATGGAGCTTTTCACCGGATGATTGCAAGGGTTGCAGGCAATCGGCTGTTGTTAACGGCTTTCGCCTTGCTGGACGAATTGCGCGTGGTTGAGATGTGGCAGGACGTGCGGCTGAAAGCCCGGACTCCCGAAAACAAGCAGATTTATGACGATCAGCACCAACGCATCCTTTCAGCGATTGAGGCGCGTGATCAAAAGGCTGCGAAAGCCGCGATGGAGATACATCTTCAGTCATTGACGATGAATCTGAAGCGGTCTTTGGAGGCGGAACAGTGACCGATGCAGAGCAAAACCTACTGAAGGTCACAGATCTTTCGATCAATGTGGCAGGAGCGTCGCCCGATCTGGTTCGGGGCGTATCATTTACGCTGACCAAAGGCGAAACCCTGTGTCTCGTGGGCGAGTCTGGGTGCGGCAAAAGTCTGACTGCGCTGGCGCTGATGGGGTTGCTGACGACGCCACCGCTGTCGGTGACGCAGGGCAGTGCGACGTTTCAGGGCCGTGATCTTTTGCAATTGCCCAGCGGCAAATTACAGGCCCTGCGTGGAAACTCTATGGCCATGATATTCCAGGAGCCGATGACATCGTTAAACCCTGTGCTGCGGATCGGGGAACAGATAGCCGAGTCCGTGCGCCGGCACAAAGGCGTGACACGGCTGGAGGCGCGCGCACGAGCTTTGGAAATGCTGCAGCGGGTCGGTATTCCGGCGGCAGAAAAGCGGTTGGATGAGTTTCCGCATCAATTGTCAGGTGGGATGCGGCAACGGGTGATGATCGCTATGGCGTTGGCCAATGATCCGGCCCTTTTGCTTGCCGATGAACCAACCACTGCGCTTGATGTCACGATCCAAGCGCAGGTGTTGGATTTGATGCGCGACTTGCAGGCTGAAACTGGCACTGCAATGATCTTGATCACCCATGATCTGGGTGTAGTGGCCGAAATGGCCGACACTGTGGCTGTGATGTATGCCGGGCAGATTGTCGAGATCGGACCTGCTCGGGAGATTTTTGAGGATGCGCAGCATCCCTATACCATCGGATTAATGAGTGCTGTTCCCTCTGTTGGTGCGCGCAGTGAACGGCTTGTCACAATTCCGGGGGTGGTTCCTTCGGCGATGGACATGCCAGCCGGGTGCCGGTTTGCGTCCCGCTGCCCGTTTGCGGATGAGATTTGCACAAAAATCCCCTCGCTGGTGGATTTAGGACAGATGCATCAGGCCGCATGTTGGAAAGCGCCATTGGAAGTCCAAATGGCGCAGGCTGGTCGGATATCGGTATGACAAAAACTGACATTATATTGGAAACCCGTGACGTCAAGCGCCACTTCGTAACGGCCAGGCCCATCTTTGGTGCGCCAACGGTAGTGCGCGCAGTGGATGGAATAGATTTACTGATCCGCCGCGGCGAAACTTTTGCAATTGTTGGCGAATCTGGCTGCGGAAAATCGACGCTGGCGCGATTGCTGACACGACTTTTAACACCTTCAGACGGTACGGTTATCTATGACGGGCATGATATTGGTGACTTGCCAGAGCATGAAATGCGCGATTTACGACGTGATATTCAGTTCATCTTTCAGGATCCTTTTTCTTCGCTCAATCCGCGCATGACAGTTGGCGCGTTGATCGAAGAACCATTGCGCGTGCATGGGATCGGCAATGCGCAAGCGCGGCGCGGGAAGGTTGCAACATTGTTAAGCAGAGTCGGCCTGTCGACAATGAGTGCGGATCGATACCCCCATGAATTCTCGGGCGGGCAAAGACAGCGTATCGGGATTGCGCGTGCGTTGGCCTGCGGGCCAAAAGTGATCATAGGCGACGAGCCAGTTAGCGCGCTGGATGTCTCTATTCAGGCGCAGGTCGTAAATATCCTTGAGGATTTGAAAGAAGAGTTCGGCCTAACTCTCGTGGTCATCGCGCATGACTTGGCTGTTGTTCGCCATATGTCCGACCGGGTTGCGGTCATGTATCTCGGCCAGATCGTTGAAATGGGCCAGGTGGAAGATTTGTTCGCCTGTCCGAAGCATCCCTATACCGCTGCACTCATTGCCGCGATCCCGGTGCCGCAAATCGGAGCCAAGCTTGACCCCGTCCAACTGGCGGGTGATCCGCCAAATCCCATCGATATGCCAAAAGGCTGCCGGTTTCACCCGCGCTGTCAATTCGCGCAGTCACGCTGCCGAACTGAAGCCCCAAAACTTAGCGACACGAATGGCGCGCATTCGGTCGCCTGTCACCGCGCCGATGAATTGAACCTATCTGGCATTCGCGATCTGCCCAACACGCGCAGATCGTCGGCCCGTACCCGTTTCGAACTTTACCGCACCGCGCGTGCACATTCCGACGGCGTGAAAGACGCGCCTGCTACTATCTGAAAGTCATCAACAAGGGAGAATTGAAATGCATATAACCAAACTAAGCGTATTAACGGCGGCCTTGATGCTCAGCGCATCTTGGGTCCATGCAGCTGATCTGCGGATTGGCTTGGCGGAAGATCCCGATATTCTTGACCCGGATCAGTCTAGGACGTTCGTGGGACGGATCGTCTATGCGTCGCTTTGCGACAAACTGGTCGAAATCACACCTGAGCTCGAAATCATCCCGGCCCTGGCCACCGCATGGGAATGGTCTGCCGATGGCATGACACTGACCATGAACCTGCGCGACGATGTGACGTTCCACGACGGTGAACCATTCAATGCTCAGGCGGTTGCTGCCAACATTGATCGGTCCAAGAACCTGCCAGAAAGCCGCAGGAAGTCTCAGGTAAAGTCGATCACCGGGACAAATGTGGTGGATGAATACACCATCGAGATTATGCTGGCGAACCCCGATGCGACGATTATGGCGCAATTCGCTGATCGGGCTGGCATGATGCTATCCCCCAAGGCGACCGAAGAAATGGGTCTCGACTTTGGTGCTGCTCCTGTTTGCGCCGGACCATTCAGCTTTACCGAGCGGGTCCAGCAAGACCGTATCGTACTAACCAAATTCGCAGATTATTATCGCGCAGATGAGATCAACTTTGACAGTGTGACGTTCCTACCGATCGCCGATGACACAGTGCGTTTGGCGAACTTGCGTGCAGGCGATGTTCACATGATCGAACGCCTTCCTGCCACCAGTGTCGCATCGGTTAAAGCAGATGACAGCCTGCTGATGGAGCAAGCCGTGTCGCTTGGATATCAGGGCCTTACGATCAATGTGAACAATTCTGATCGGGCGCAAACGCCGTTGGGGATGGATTCAAAAGTAAGACAGGCGTTGTCACTGGCGATTGATCGCGAAGCCTTGAACCAAGTTGTGTTTGAGGGTGTGTTTGCCGCTGGCAACCAGCCTTTCCCACCAACTTCCCCTTGGTATGATGCTAGCAACCCAATCCCGGCACGTGATGTAGCGGCAGCCAAAGCATTGCTGGCCGAAGCTGGGGCTGAAAACATCGAGATCGAAGTTCAGGTCTCGACCAACCCAGTGGCTGGTCAGGTTGTTCAGGTCGTTCAGGCAATGGCGGCAGAAGCTGGCATTAAAATCAACATCGTCGCCAAAGAGTTCGCCACATTGCTAAGCGAACAATCGGCAGGGGCCTATGAGGTCAGCCAAATCGGCTGGTCAGGTCGCGTTGATCCCGATGGCAACATCCATCAGTTCATGACCTGCGAAGGCGGTATCAACGACAGCAAATACTGCAATCCCGCAGTTGACGACCTGCTGAACAAGGCCCGCACTTCGACCGATATAGCAACCCGCAAAGCCAGCTATGATTCTGCACGTACGATCCTGGTCGAAGATATGCCGATCATCTATCTATACCACCAGACATGGATCTGGGCGTTGGATGATGGCGTCAGCGGGTTCACACCTTATCCCGATGGCATGATCCGCTTGCATGGCGTATCGGCCGAATAAAGACTAACCCACCGGCGGCCACGTGGTCGCCGGCGACCATATTTCCCCAATCCTAGGTGCAAAATGCTAAGTTTTATCGGACGTAGATTGCTGATCGCTATCCCGACCATCCTGCTGATCTCTATCTTCGTGTTCTTCATGCAAAAGCTGCTGCCGGGGGATCCTGTGCTGGCGCTTGCAGGCGAGGATCGCAATCCAGAAATCTTAGAATTTTTGCGCGAGAAATACCGCCTGAACGATCCGCTATATGTGCAGTATTTTCACTGGATTGGGAAGGCGTTGCAGGGTGATTTGGGCATGTCACTGCGTACCCGGCAACCGGTGCTGGAACTGCTGGGCCAAAAACTGCCCGTCACTTTACAACTTGCCACAATGGCGCTGATCATCGCAGTTATGATTGGCATACCCGCAGGGATCATCTCTGCCTATCACAAGGGCACATGGATCGACTGGTTGGCCAATATCGTTGCGCTATCGGGGCTTTCGGTGCCGAACTTTTGGCTTGGCATCATGATGATCCTGCTTGTATCTGTGAAACTTGGCTGGTTGCCTGCGTCAGGGTATCAGCCGTTCTTTGAGGACCCGTTGCAATCTATTCGTACTATGCTGATGCCTGCTTTTGTGTTGGGTACTGGGCTGGCCGCGACTTTGATGCGCCACACCCGATCCGCCATGTTAGGGGTTCTGCAATCTGATTATGTGCGCACGGCGCGTGCCAAGGGGCTGGTTGAACGCACCGTTGTGATCAAACACGCCATGCGAAACGCGCTGATCCCGATTGTGACTGTGGTCACTTTGCTGTTCGGAGAACTGCTGGCAGGCGCTGTCCTGACCGAGCAGATCTTCACCATTCCAGGCTTTGGTAAGCTGGTGGTCGATGCTGTGTTCAACCGAGACTATGCTGTTGTTCAGGGGATCGTACTTTGCACAGCCATCGCCTTTATTCTGATGAACATCCTCGCAGATGCGCTTTACCGTGTCCTGAACCCAAGGATGAACGATCAATGAGTGTAATTGACGAAATTCAGGTAGATGTCTTGCCGCCGCGTCGCAACAGGATCTGGGCAAAGCTACGTAACAATACGGCCGCGCTGTTCGGGGCTTTGATTGTGGCATTCTTTGTCATCATCGCAGTGGCGGCCCCAATCTTGCCGATCCCAGGCCCTGCTGAAACGGACTGGGGTGCGGTACGCAAGGCACCCTCCATAGCCCATTGGATGGGGACTGATGAACTTGGTCGCGATTTGCTAAGCCGAATGATCTGGGGGGCGCAGGCGTCGTTGCTGGCAGGCGTGGTTTCGGTTGCAATTGCACTAAGCATCGGAATCCCTCTGGGCGTGCTGGCTGGCTATTGCCGCGGCTGGACTGACGCTGCGATCAGCCGAGTAACCGAAGCACTTCTGGCTGCACCTTTCCTGATCCTAGCGATTGCGCTGGCTGCGTTTTTGGGGCCGTCACTTCGCAATGCGATGATAGCCATTGGCCTATCAGCCGTGCCAATATTCATCCGACTAGCGCGCGGGCAAACCATGCAGGTTCTAACCGAGGATTATGTGGAAAGCGCGCATGCCATCGGCCTTAGCCACCGGGCCATTATTGGTCGCTACGTGTTGCCAAACATCGTGCCGCCCCTGTTGGTCCAGGCAACCTTGACCATCGCTACAGCGATTATTGCCGAGGCATCATTATCGTTTCTTGGGCTTGGGCAACAGCCGCCGTCCCCGTCTTGGGGATCGATGCTGAACACCGCCAAAGCCTTCCTAGAACAGGCCCCATGGCTGGCAATGTGGCCGGGGATCGCAATCTTTTTCGTTGTGCTGGGCTTTAATCTTTTAGGCGACGGGCTGCGCGATGCGCTTGACCCGCGCAACATTTGACTTGACGCGTAAGGATACGAAGATGACATTCACCACCCGCCCGGAAATCCTTGGCACCTTTGGCGTCGCCACGTCGACCCACTGGATCGCATCGGCAGTGGGTATGTCGATCCTTGAAAAAGGCGGCACGGCCATTGACGCGGGCGCTGCCATGGGCTTTGTGTTGCATGTGGTTGAGCCGCATCTGTGTGGACCACTTGGCGACATGCCGGCGCTTATTCAAGTGGCGGGCGAGGACACACCTCGGGTTGTTTGTGGGCAGGGCACCGCACCTGCTGGGGCAACGATTGCGCATTACAAATCCGAAGGGCTTGACATGATCCCGGGCTCGGGGCTGCTGGCGACTGTTATCCCCGGCGCATTTGATGCCTGGATGTTGATGTTGCGCGATCATGGCAGGCTGCCATTGCGTGACATTTTAGAACCGGCGATCTATTATGCCCGTCACGGTCATCCAGTTCTGCCCCGTGTTTCGGCCACCATTGCCGATCTGGCGGATTTTTTCCGTGAGGAGTGGCCAACTTCGGCGAAAACTTGGCTGTCTGGTGGATCTGCCCCTGCCCCTTCCAGCCTGTTTTGCAATCCAGTTCTGGCGGACACATGGGAGCGTATCATCACCGAGGCCGAAGCTGCAAAAGGCGGACGCGATGCGCAAATTGAGGCGGCACGTACGGCCTTCTACAGGGGGTTCGTAGCCGAGGCCATTGACGATTGGATGCGCGACGCCTGCGTGATGGACGCCGCTGGGGGGCGTCGAAAGGGTGTGCTGAGCGGGCAAGATATGGCAGGCTGGCAAGCCAGCTATGAGGCACCTTTGTCGGTCGATTACAACGGTTGGACTGTCTGGAAACCCGGCATGTGGAGCCAAGGGCCAAGCCTACTGCAAAGCCTCCGTCTGTTGGAACACACGGACGTTGCCAGTGTGGGCGCAAATTCCGCCGATTTCGTGCATCTGGTCACGGAGGCGATAAAGCTGTCCTTTGCGGACCGCGAGGCCTATTACGGCGACCCAGATCACAGCGATATTCCAACCGAAACTCTGCTGTCGCGTGACTACGGTGCCGCGCGCGCTGGATTGATCGGGGCGGAGGCCTCTTTTGAACAGCGCCCAGGGCGGATCGCTGGCTTTGAACATCTTGCCAACGCCGCCATCGCCCGTGCCGCGCAAGACGTGGTTGAGGGGCCGAATGTTGGTGCAGGCGAGCCGACCATGGCGCATCTGACTGAAAAGCGCGGCGACACGGTGCATATCGATGTGATCGACCGCTGGGGCAACATGATCTCCGCCACGCCTTCGGGCGGATGGCTGCAATCCTCACCCGTGGTGCCGGGGCTGGGCATGCCGCTAAACAGCCGTGCACAAATGTTCTGGCTTGCCGATGGCCTGCCAACCTCTCTTGCACCAGGTCGCCGTCCGCGGACGACTTTGTCGCCGTCCATAGCGGGCCGTGATGGCAAGGCAAGTCTGGCTTTTGGTACTCCCGGGGGGGATCAGCAGGATCAATGGCAGTTGATGCTGTTCCTGCGCCTTGTCCATCACAAAATGAACCTGCAGGAAGGCATTGATGCGCCTCTGTTTAACACGGGCCATTTCCAAAGCTCATTTTATCCGAGGGCCGCGCGACCCGGGCATTTGATGGTGGAACCTGCCTTCGGCGAGGCCGTCATCGCCGACCTGCGCGCGCGGGGTCATGATTTGGAAGTGGCTGAACCCTGGACCATTGGTCGCCTGACCGCCGCCAGTCGCGGTGTGGATGGTCTGTTGCGGGCTGCGGCCACGCCGCGCTTGATGCAAGCCTATGCCATTGGCCGATAGAAAGGAATTGCGATGACCTATTCGATAGTTGCCCGTGACCCCGAGACTGGTCAATACGGCGTTGCGGTGGCCAGTCGGTTTTTTGCTGTGGGCGCGGTTGTGCCTCATATCCGAGGTGGCAAATGCGCCGTGGCAACGCAGGCCTTCGTCAATCCGCTGCTTGGGCTGGAGGGTGCGGCGCGTATGGCACAGGGTGAGACGGCTCAGGTAGTGCTTGAGGACATGATCGCCCGCGACGACGGGCGCTTGCAGCGGCAAATCCATATGATCGACAGCGCGGGAATTTCAGCGGCACTTACTGGCGCGGACTGCATCGACTGGGCCGGACATCTGATCGGTGAAGGTGTGTCTGTCGCAGGCAATATGGTGGCGGGCGCACAGGTCGTTGCTGAGACGTTGAAGGCTTATCAAGCCCATATGGACGCACCTTTCGCCGAAAGACTGCTCACCGCGATGGAGGTGGGGGCCGCAGCAGGCGGTGACAAACGCGGCACGCAATCGGCGGCTTTATGCATCCACCGGACCGAGGATTACCCTTGGATCGACATTCGCGCAGATGACCATCCGGACCCGCTGGCGGAACTACGACGCCTGTATGATGTGGCACAAGAGCGGTATTTGCACATGGCTGAAACACTCCCGACCAACGCGGATTTTTCGGGCACGACTGATCGTAGTGGGATCGATGCAGCAATTGCGGCTGAAGAAGCGCGACGTAAGGTCGAAGGGCGGCAAAGTCGATCCTATGCGACGCCATTACCAGATTAAGGATTGATCGACGAAGATAGGATTTTACGGCATTGAATTTCTGGGAGACATACAATGACCGAGATAATAACTGAGGCAGATATTGCTGGGGCAGAGCGTCTGCTGGGTCTTGCCTATACCGCGACCGAACGCGCGCAGATGGTGGGCAATCTGGACGGCCAGCGCGATCTGGCGATTGCCCGTCGCGGGGTAAAGCTGGACAATGCTACACCAATGGCCACTCGATTTGATCCGCGATTACCTGGTTTCGCAATGCCGCATGGCGCAGATTTGTTGGTTTTAAGAAGGATCACATCGCCTTTGCCAGGCAACGCAGAGAATATTGTCTTTGCGCCGCTCACTCATCTGTCCCATTGGGTGCGCTCTGGTCAGATCACGTCGCGTATGCTGACGGATTTGTACTTAGGCCGGATCGCCAATCTGAACCCTCGTCTTGAATGTTTCGCGACCGTAACGCCAGATCTTGCCCGTGCCGAGGCCGATGCGATGGACCTGCTGCTAAGCCAAGGAGTCTGGCTTGGGCCGCTGCATGGGATTCCGTACGGGCTGAAAGACTTGTTTGATACCAAAGGCATCACGACCGGCTGGGGGGCTGAGCCGTTTCAAAACCGGGTGCCGGACAGGGATGCAGCAGTGACGACCAAATTACGTGCCGCCGGGGCCGTGTTGATCGGTAAAACCACATTAGGCGCGCTGGCGTATAACGATCTGTGGTATGGTGGATGGACGCGTAATCCTTGGAACCTGAACGAAGGATCAAGCGGGTCAAGCGCCGGATCAGCGTCCGCCACTGCCGCCGGGCTGTGCGGGTTTTCTATTGGCACTGAAACGCTTGGCTCTATCACCTCACCCTCTCAACGCTGCGGCACCACTGGGTTGCGCCCGACCTTTGGGCGGATCAGTCGCGCGGGCGCTATGGCATTATGCTGGTCACTAGACAAAGTCGGCCCAATCTGCAGGTCGGTTGAAGACACAGCTATGGTGCTGGCGGCGCTGAATGGCGGCGATATCCAGGATCGGGGCTCCATTGCTGCACCTTTCCAGTTCGACGCAACTGCCAATATCGAAGGCATGGTGTTGGGCTATCTACCAGAAGCCTTTGAAGAAGGCGCGACGGATGTGGATCGCGCTGCATTGGAGGCCGCCAAAAGCCTTGGCATCACTGTCAAACCCGTCACGTTAGAAGATCTCCCTTACAGCACGTTGATGACCGTCGTCTATGCCGAAGCAGCGGCGGCGTTCGAGGCCCTGACCCTAGAAAACACTGACGATACTCTGCGCTGGCAAGATGATGGTGCCTGGCCCAACATATTCCGCAAAGCGCGCTTCATTTCGGCGGTCGACTTGGTTCAAACGGACCGCCTGCGTTACCGCGTGATGCAAGCTTTGGGCGAAATGATGTCAGGTGTCGACGCGCTTATCGGGCCGTTCATGACAGGGCCGATGCTGGTTGCCTCGAATTTCACCGGCCATCCCTGCCTGCATCTGCGCTCAGGGTTTGATGATGTGGCGACCCGCACGCCTGCCTCTTTGGGGGCGGGCAAGTTGACAACTGGTGATGCAAAGGGTGACGCTACGTTCAACGTCCCGCAAGGGATTTCTCTATGGGGGCAACTTTTCGACGAGGGACCACTTTTGAACCTCGGAATGGCACTTGAGCAGAAACTGGGGGTCGCAGAACGCCAACCGACCTTTCCAGCATAAGATAGGCCAAAAAATAGACCCAGAATAAAGTGGGCTGCAGTGTCAGAGAAACCTACTTGAGATCGAACGAGCGACTTTATAGCGTCATCTAATGACAAAACA